>Ga0208246_1000192_pt1 | contig 56794 bp, 69 predicted proteins | sample RifOxyD2_FD_184039 | JGI IMG/M metagenome (GOLD analysis project Ga0208246, IMG submission 184039) | Soil microbial communities from Rifle, Colorado - Rifle Oxygen_injection D2 (SPAdes) | ecosystem: Environmental > Terrestrial > Deep subsurface > Rock core/Sediment | place: Rifle, Colorado... | reverse complement strand
TAAGAGGTCTGTGGCAAAGACGTGGCGGATGACGTGTGGAGTCACCCTTTTAGATATGCCGGCGATGGTGGCATATCGTTTCACTATTCTTTCAATAGATCTACGGGAAAGAGCTTCAGCATCTTTTAAGCCGACGTTTTTGGTCGGCTCCCCGACAGTTTTGCTCGTCGGGGTTTGTACAAAAAGGGCATCAGACATATCTTTACGAAGAGCTAGATATTCTCTCACTGCCTTTTTTGCTTCATCGGATAAGAAAACAACTCGCACTTTGCCACCTTTTCCACGGATAGAGAATTCGTCTAAGTGTGTGTCCAAGTCATTTTTTAAAGAACAAAGCTCGGCGACACGTAGACCAGTGGAGAAAAGCATTTCCAATATAGCTTTATCACGAGCTCTTCTTTCCGGATCTTTCTCTTTATTTGGAGCATCGAGTAATCTTTTTAATTCATCTATGGATATGACATCTATCTGTCTTTCGCCGACTTTTGCGAGCTCTATATGGTCAGAGGGGAGAGAAGTTATGTTTCTTCTTGTTAAAAATTTTAGGAATGATCGGAGGGCGATTAAATAAAAGTTTTGAGTTTTCTTTTTCATTGTTTCGCCTGTTGCGCGATTTTTGCCGGTCGTTTGACGGTTGAGCCAAATACGGAAGTCTCGGACTTTTTCGTCCGTAATATTTTTTGGGTCGGTAATTTTTGTTTGTTCAATAAATACGGTCAAATAATGGTCGTAATTTTCTACAGTTCTGATCGCCCGTCCTTTTTCTATTTCAATATATTCCAAGAATTGATTTTTAAGTTCCTTAAGGGATGTCATAGTATAATTATACCACGCGGTCGCTTAAAGAATTTCTTGAAACTGCGCCCTCGAGGTCATAAGGACAGGGAACCCACACGTTTCTTAAAATTCTTTAAGCGACCGCTCTTTATCTTGCAATTTTATTGAGTTTATGCTACTGTTATGAACATGTTAGCAACCAAGAAAAAGCAAACAATTATAAAGAAAAGTCAGATTCATGACAAAGACACAGGCTCTCCGGAGGTGCAGGTGGCTGTTATTTCTGCCGCTATTGCCGAATTAGCGAAACATTTAAAGAAACATAAAAAAGATAACCATTCTCGCAGAGGTTTGATAAAGATGGTGTCTGACAGACGAACTCATTTGAAATATTTGGAACGAACAAACAAGACTCGTTACAACGCTCTTATGAAGAAAATCGAGCTTGTGTAAGAAAAGATTTTTTAATCTTTATCGGCACAACCTTTCTCCGGTACGGATTTTTTGAAGCTTAAAAAATCCTGAAGTTTTCGCGCCGTCGCACTCAAAACCCCTGCGAAAGGTTATGCCTCAACGATTTTAAAAATCATGCTATAATAAAAATACCTGTCCCGTATGAAATTTTTGATTAAGTTATTTTTTTGAAAATCAAGCAAAAGGGATAGGTAAGTCGATTTAAGATTATTATTAAAAGTAAAATTTTCATACTGGGATGACAGTTATAAAGCATAAAGAACAAAGAGTTGGAGTTTTTATTGATACTCAAAATTTATACCATTGCGCTCGCAATTTATTTAATGCGCGGGTGAATTTTGGCGCGGTTTTAAAAGACGCAGTGGCGGGCCGAAAGCTCGTGCGGGCGGTGGCATACGTCATCACTACTGAAGCTGGCGATGAAAAGAATTTCTTTGAAGCGCTGACCAAGCTCGGCATTGAAACAAAGACAAAAGATTTGCAGATTTTTCATAATACTGGAACAAAAAAAGGTGACTGGGATGTGGGGCTCGCCGTGGATGTTATGAAAATGGCAGGCAAACTTGATGCTGTGATTATAGTATCTGGAGATGGTGACTTTATTCCTCTTGTGGAGTATGTGCAGAGTTATTTGGGTGCGCAAGTGGAAGTCGTTTCATTTGGTAAATCGACTTCTGGCAAACTGCGGGAAGTCGCGGATGATTTCGTTGACCTCGGCGAAAACCCTCGCAAGTATCTAATGGGAGCGAAATAAAATTTGTATTGACATTGTCATTACAAAGGTATATGCTTTGTTTATGAATCCCGTTAGAAATTTACAAGACGGGAGAAAATTATAAAAGTAATAATAGTTTACTATTCTTATATGTAATGATATATGTAAGGATGGTTTAATTTCTAAACGGGATGAATACAACAATGCAAATTAGAATAAATCAGGCGGAAAAATCCGAATACCAAAAGATGTTTAAGAAAATGGGGTTGGATTTGTCTTCGGGTATAAAGTTTCTTTTAGCTCGGGAAAAAAATCCTGAAAATATTACTTATGTTTGTGATTATGGATATTTGCATAAATATACTCCAGAAATGTTGAAAAAGTTTCAAAAAGAGGCACGGTGGGCAGTAAAGTATGAAAAAGGATATGCATCTGCAAAAGAAATGCATGACGATATAATGAAAAGATAAATGCTCAGACTTTTTTCAACAAAACAATACAAAAAATCTTTTAAGAAATTAAAACACTCCGGAAAGTTTGATGAAACAGAATTAAATAAAATTATAGATATTTTATGTAGAGGTGAGAAATTACATCCGATTTTTAAAGATCACGATTTACATGGTGAATATGTTGGGTGTAGAGAATGCCACATAAGAGGTGATATCCTTTTAATATATGAGATTAATAATCTAGAAATTGTTTTGGTATTAATTGATATCGGCAATCACTCAGAACTTTTTTAAACCGCCATATGTGCACATTACCTAAGGGACGTATTCTAATCAGAAGCTTGGACGGAATTAATTAATAATTGGGAAGGCGTTTTCAAGAAAATTCCCATATGTAATCTTTCGTAGTTGTAGTATCTCAAATATTTCTTAAGAGCGCAATTAATACTTCGCGCATTAGTATTCACTTTGTCGATGCATTCTTCTTGGAGTGTCCGGTTGAATCTTTCAATATGAGCATTGTCATTCGGTTTACCAATTCTAGTATATCGGTGATTCTTTTTAATCTGGGTCACAAACCATTTTCCAAATTCTGGTCCATGATCACTCTGTAACATCTCAAATTTAAATGATGCTTGCTCTTGTGCTTCTCTCACAAAATTCAGACATATTTTACTGTTCATTCTGCTGTAGCATTTAGCGTAGACCCATCTAGAATACACATCAATCAGTACGAAAACATATATTCTTTTCTTCTCGCTAATCATTAGGTGAATAGTGTCAATTTGCACTAAATCGCCTGCTTTAAAGGGATATGGACGATCTACCGGTGGATGGTATCGTTTCCATGGGCTTCTCTTTTTTAAAAGTCCGTGTCGGTCAAGTGTTCTCTTTACAGAAGAAAGCGAAGTCTTGATTCCTTGATTCAACAACTCCTGACGCACTACTTCCGCGCATCTTCCATTTTTAATTCTTTGTTGAAATATTTTCCAGACTAATTTATCACTTAATTGTTTAGGATGATGTTTGGGTCTACTTGAGAGCGTGGGAATGGTACCGTAACCCCAGATTTTTGCTTTCTTTACCCATTTGCAAATTGTACTGGAACCAACTCCAAATCTTCGACCCACTTCTTCTTTACTAAATCCTCTCCTTACCATATCAGCTGCATCTCTTCTCACCTTCGGCACGTTTGGATTTTGTGTGTATGACATATTTCTATGATATTACCCTCAATCCGTCCAAGCTAGTGAACCATTACGTCCCTATTTATAAATTCTAGATTTATGATATTTCTCTTGGAAGTAAGTTAATTCTTCTATTTCTTTTATACTATAATCCTTACCATCAGAAACTATCAATTTTATTTCTCCATCTTCATCTCTTTTTATTCCAGCGATTACTATACCTTCAAATTCTTCAAGTGGTTCTGTTGGACCAAAAACATACGCATCAATTTCTTCTTTATCTGCTTCCGAAAAAGTTCCGGGTATAAAACCGTAATTAATCGGATAAATAGTTTCGAATCTTGGATCAGGATGTTTTGAACCCAAAGGTCTATCCATTTTTACTTTTACTTTTTTCCCTAACCAAATTTTTATTTCGTCTAACATAATTTAAATTTTAGAATAAAAAACTCTTTTTCCAGTTTTTCCGTTTTGTTTTATTTTTCCTTCTTTCTCTAATTGTGAAAGATATCTGGTTGCTGTAGCATCTGAAACGTGAAGAAACTTTTCAATTTCGTCATTCGTGATTTTAGATTTTTTTAGAAACAAAGTCATAATACGATTTAACTTTTTTCTTTTTCGGAATTGAATTGCATTTTTAGCTTTTGCGAGAAGTTCAAAGATTTTATTTTTATTAGAAACAATTATTGGAATAGGAATTACTTTTTTCAGCTCGGGTTCAGATTTCATTTCGCTCGCTACACCAGAGTTTGAAACAGAAACTGGTTCAGGTTTAACTTCCTGAATATTCGGCTCAGGTTTAACTTCCGGTTCAGAAGCTAACGGCTCATTTACTGGTATTTGATCCGTTGAAGGTTCAATAGCTTGGACGGGCTCAGAAATTGGCTCAACTGAAGGTTCACTTGTCCCGTTAGAGGCAGGATTTACTTGTATATCCGTTGGCTCTAATGGGATTGCTTCTTCGGGGCTAGGGGTGGAAATAGGCTCATTTTCGGAATTAGCATTATTGAGGGAAACGGGTATATCTGCGTTTTTAGGGGATTCTGGGGCTTCAAGGGGCATATTAGAGGGCTCGGAAACCCTTATATCTTGGGATATTGGCCCTGCAGGCTCTTGAGGGCTTACTGGGATAGAGTTTTCTTCTGGAATTGGGTTTTGAGGTTCGTCAGGCATATCAATTTTTTCTATTTAGAACCTCTAATTTAATCCTATCTGGATCTTCAAAATACACAGCATAATAGTCAGGGGTATATTCGGGAAACAGATTCGGGCTTTCATAAAGAGACTTTATCTTTCTTACTTTCAAAAATTCGTTATAAAACTTATCCACTTCTTTTTTAGAACTAACCATAAAAGCCAAGTGATTTAATCCTGTATTTCTTCTATGAAATTTATTGGACAAATATTCAGCTCTGGTAGGACTTAACCAAAAATCAGGTGTCCCCGTTTTTCTAAAAGCTAGACAATCTTTTTCTTCCACAATAATTTTATAATCTAGAAACAGAAATAAATCTTTATAAAAAGGAAAAGATTTTTCTGGATTCGAAACATTTAATGAGATGTGTTCAAGATAATTTTTCATAATTTTTTTATACCAAATTCTTTTAATGTTTCCATAATAGTATCAACAGGAAAACCAATAATATTTAAAGGATCTCCCACTATTTTTTCTATAAATTTATCAGCAATATCATTCAAGGTATATGAACCAGCATATTTTAGTGGATTACCTTTTTTTATATAATCATCAATCATCTCGTTAGATAATTCTTTAAAACTAACTTTAGTTTCAACTACCTTGGAAACTATTTTATCTTTTTTTGTATCAATTATTGTAAAACCAGTAAAAACAGAATGTGTTTTTCCACTTAATGTCTTTAAGGTTATTTTTGCTTTTTCTTCTGTATGTGGTTTCCCTATAATTTTATCGTCAAGGGAAACAAAAGTGTCAGCCGATATAATAATAGCGTCATTAAAATTTTTTGCTACATCTATAGCCTTTCCTTTTGATAAAAACTTCGCTAATTCTTCTGGTATTAAATCTAAAGTCATATCTTCTTCATAATTACTTGGAATAACATCAAAAATTAAACCTGCCTTTTCAAGTAATTCTTTTCTTCGTGGTGACGTAGATGCTAAAATAATTTTTCTCATATTTAAATTATGTCTAATTTAGAAATCATCTCTTTTGACAGAAAACTAACATTTCGTATTTCACTTATCTCTACCCATTCAAATTCAAGATGACTCTCTTTTGATTTTACCTCAAAATTATTATCGATATCGACAGTAAAAATCATATTAAGTTCTTGATGTTTAATACCAAATTCTTCATATGTATTTTCTAAAAAATCTTTATATTTGATATTACTTATTTGATTTTTTTCTAATCCAATCTCTTCTTGCAATTCTCTAAAAATCGTATCAATAAAATATTCCCCAAATTCAACATGACCCCCGGGAAGAAAATAGTGGCCTTGGTCTCGCTGATTACACTTGCAAAGTAATATCTTTCTACCTCTTTTTATAATTATCCTAACTATTAATTCTATTGATTTCATAATTTTATTATACCAAATTTTAAAATTTTTATTACCTTTAATAACAAACCACCCCATTGTGGGGTGGTTGAGAAGGTGTGTCTTTTGATCACTATCATGCGTGCCATTCTGAAATAAATAAGGACTGAAAATCGCATCGAGCACTCAAGTTCTATCTAATCGAACACTTTTTCCAAGCACCCTTTTATTTTCCTCTTCTTTGACGTAATGCACTTGCAGCGACTGATTTCTCTTTATTTCGAGGAAGATCTTTTCTCAATAATTTTGACGCAAATCCACCAACTTTTTTGCTTGTTTTTGCCATAAATTTATTTTTTAATTATATTAATAATAATCCGACCTTTAATTTTTTGAATTGATTTTTAAAAACTGATTGCTATTTTTTTTCACTTAAACCATCCCACGTACGTCCAGCTGATTCAGTGACAAGGATTTCTGCTGATTCACCAGTTTTTTGGACAGCTCTCTGGGTTGTTTTTAGTACCTGTGAACGATTCTCACTTGTAGAAATTGTGTATTCACCACGAGGTAAATGATAAATTTTGCCATTGTCAGATGTAATCAATTTACTAAATCCTTCATTCTGCATTGCACTATGTAATATTTCAAAGTCAGGATTATACTGAGCACTATGAAGTTCAACACGGACTGTGTAATTACTCATAATTTTTATATCTTAATTTTAATAATTTCGACCCTTTTACTCTCTGTGGATAACTTTTGATTGCACTTGAAACTTGTTTCAAGTATAATATAAGTATATTTGAAAGAGATTTGAAAGTCAAGTTATTATGATAGGTAAAAAACAAAAAGAAATTTATAATTTTATTGTGTCCTATGCTAAGAAGTATGGGTACGCTCCATCTTTAGAAGAAATTGCTAAAAACTTTTCTTCCTTTTTAGCTTATCCATCTTCAGCTTATTATCATGTAAAAAAATTACAAGATGAGGGTTATATTGAAAGAGAATCAAATATTCCTAGATCTATTAGTATTTATACAGATAAAGTAGTTAAAACTCCTTTTTTAAAAAAGATAGGATTAGATTCCATAAGAATACCAATTTTAGGAGCGGTAAACGCTGGCCCTGCAACTATTTTCGCTGAGGAAAATATTGAGGGATATTTAAAGATTTCTCGTAATGATTTAGATATAAAAAATGGTGTTTTTGCTTTACGTGTTGAAGGTGATTCTATGAATAAAGCAAAAATTGATAAAAAAAATATTGAACAAGGAGATTTTGTTTTAATTGATTCTCAATATAGAAATCCAAAAAACGGTGATTTTGTTTTATCGGTGATTGATGGTTGTGCAAATATTAAAAAATTTGAGAGAGATAATAAAAATGGAGATATAAAGTTAGTTTCAGAATCAACAAACTCCATACATAAACCAATTTATGTATCAAGTGAAGACGATTTTATGGTAAATGGAAAAATTATTGGCGTAGTTAAAAAATAAATTATTTGATATAATGAATTTAATTTAATCAATATGAATACTTTAACTATTAAACCTAAAAAAATAGATATCATAATACTTTCTGAATTATCAAAAAAAAAGAAAGTTATTCTTCCTTTGAATAAAATAATTTGTGGCGATGTTGTTGAAGAATTAAAAAAAATTCCCACAGAATCTATTGATCTCATTATTGCAGACCCCCCATATTGGAAAGTTATAAATGAAAAATGGGATTATCAATGGAGACTAGAATCAGATTATATTAACTGGAGCAATCAATGGTTTGAGCAAGTCTATCGTATTTTAAGAAAAGGTGGTTCTTTTTATGTTTTTGGGTATTTTCGAATGCTCGCTCTTTTACTTGATGGATTATTACAATTAGGTTTTGATTTAAGACAGCAAATTATTATTGATAAAGGAATGAGGTCAGTTAGTGGGCGAGCAACTAAAAATTATAAAATGTTTCCAAATGTTACAGAAAGTATTTTGTTTTTAACAAAAGATAGCAAACCTTTTATTAAAAAATTTCTAAAAGAGAGACAACAAGAAAAAGGATATTCTGCAAAAGAAATAAATGAGTTGATAGGTGTTAAAAGTAATGGTGGTGGTATGTGGAGTATCTATACGGGAGAAAATGTTTGTGAACAAACACCAACGAGAGAATTATGGGAAAAATTATCGAAGGTTCTTAATTTTAATCTGCCTTATGAAGAAGTTGCTATGATTTTTAATCCACAAATGGGACTTACTGATGTCTGGAAAGATATAAATTTTTATAAGGAAGAAAGGTATCATCCAACTCAAAAACCTGTTACTTTAATAGAAAGATTGATCAAAGCAAGTAGTAATGAAGGAATGGTAGTTCTTGATCCCTTTCTTGGCGCTGGATCAACAGCTCTCGCTAGTATAAATCTAAAAAGAAACTTCATTGGTATAGATGTTGATGAGCAATATGTAAAGATCGCAAAAGAAAGAATTGAGAAACTAAAAAAAATACAAAAATTATTTTAATTTATTCTTCGAGAATATTGATTTTTTGCAGACGATATTTTGTCTGTATCTCTTAATGGAAGATAAGATCTTAATGTTTCATCAATTCCAATCAATGCTACCCGCTTCTCTTTTATTGAAAGATTTTTTATTTTTCCTAGTTTAGATTTGAATTCTGGTTTAATCATACGAATAATCTCTGTACTTTTTGAATTTTTGAAAATTAACTCAAGTTCTAGATCAGATAGAATTACTGAAGGCATAATCACTGATGCTAGTCTCGATCTATCCTGTGTTGGTTCAACATAGTGCAAAATTTCTATTTTTGGTTTTGAGTTTGCATTTTTGATAATGCAAGTAAAAGTTTGTATAGGATTACATATATAAAATTGATAAGAATACGGCCAGAAATTTTTTGGAGCAGGTGTTTTTTCAATATTTTTCTTTTTATGTCCTAGATAAATATTTTTATAATAATTTGTCATAATCTCTCGAAATCTTGCGTTTCGAGGACTATTAGTCCAAATTTCAAAAGCTTGAAATCTTAAAGTATTAAAATCACCTTTATTAAAATTAGGATAATCGCCCATTATCAATAATACTCGCTTTACTTCTTTTGTAAGTACATTCAAATCATTCTCACTTTTAACAGAAAATAACCACTTAGAATCATCTTTTCTTAAAATATTTGTTGAATTACAACTAGAACAATTTACTTCAGATCGAGCTACTGGGGACTTGCAGTCTTTACATAAATCAAGTTGGTCAATTCTTGAACAGGATTTCACCTCAGAACCATCAGCTAGGTCATTTCCTCTTGCACCCGTTCTTTCTCCGAACATCCCTGTAATTAAAGATGCTAGATGTTGCCCCGGATAACCAATTTTAATATTGGGGGTTTGCTTTGTGATTACAGACCATTTAATCGCATTAATCCTCGGTTGTAAAACTATCTCACTAAGAAGCTGTTTAATTTGTGCAAGATTATTTCCTATTTTTATAAGTTTTTTATCTGGTTGCATATAATTAATCAAGTAAAGATTTTAAAGAAATTCCAAGTACTTTTGCAATTTTTTCAATATTAGTCAAAGTAATATTTTTTTCTGCTCTCTCAATCATACCAACATAGGTACGATGAACGCCTGCCTTAGATCCTAATTCTTCTTGTGATAGTCCTAGGGCTAAACGTTGCTTTCGCACCTTATTTCCAAATTTTATTAAGACTTCTTTTTTCATAGTTGATAACTTTAGTATACACATTTGCTAATTTTCTCTCTACATACTATAGTTAGCATACGGGATTGTTTTTTCCCCGCCAAAAATCCGCCCACATTCCTCCCCAAACCCCTCCTGCGGGCAGAATTTGAAATCTCGCCAAAAGATACAGCCGAGGAAAATGGAAATCCAAATCCCCAAAAATTTTGTTTCCATTTTCCGAGTCCGCATTTTGAATTAGCACATTAGTCGAGCGTAGCAATAACTTTAGAGAAAAGAAAAAAGTCGAGCGTGAGATTAGCTTTCAGTATTGTTTTGAAAATGAGTTCGGATTTTGTTGTATAGAGGGAGCCAGCGAGTTTCAATCTAATTTGATATAATTCGTTTTATGAAACTTGGCATTATCTTACAATCAAATAAACCTGAACATGTATGGAATACATTTCGTTTGGGTATTACAACACTTAAAGCTGGTCATCAAGCAGAAATTTTTTTAATGAGCGAAGGTTCAGAATTAGAAACTATATCTGACACTAAAGATTTTGATATTTCTACAAAAGTAGCTGAATTTAAAAATCTAAAGGGCAATATCTATGCCTGTGGTTCTTGTATGAAATTACGAGGAAAGGAAGAAAGCAGTGTATGCCCGATTTCTACAATGTCTGCCTTACTTGAAATGATTGATAGTTCAGATAAAGTTTTAGTATTTTAATAAAAACACTTCCTAGTCTAAATTTTGAAGTGATAGGTTCGGGAAAAATTCAAGAAAACCACTAAATTTAAGCTCACTTTTAACCTTTGCCCATTGCACTTTTGTTCTGAATTTGTATACTATGTGGAGCCAGTTAGGGTATGCTATAATTATCATATTATTAGTTTTAACAATTTTCGCCAAAGGCGGATCAGCCTATGGCTGAAATTAAAAAAAATTTATGGATATGCAAATAAATAAAAATAAAACAGGTTTGACTTTTGGTTTTCTTATCAGCTTCTTTCACCTTGTGTGGAGTCTTTTAGTTGCATTTGGCTTGGCTCAAGCACTCCTAAATTTTATCTTGAGCGTGCACATGATTATCACACCAGTCATGATAATGCCTTTTGATTTTGTAAAAGCTATCACGCTCGTAGTCGTGACATTCATCGTCGGCTATGTTTTTGGATGGCTCATGGCTTTCTTTTGGAATAAGTGTTTTAAGTAAAAAATATGACAAAAAGAAATATTATTTTAATTATAGCTATAATATTTTTCGCATTAGCTTTTGCGAGATTCTCTTCAAATGAAGATACTTGGCTATGCCAAAATGGCGTCTGGGTAAAACATGGAAATCCAAAACAAAGTGAACCTATAACTAAATGCTCAAATATAAAACCCATAGCCTGCACGATGGATGCAAAGCAATGCCCTGATGGTTCCTATGTCGGACGCACTCCCCCAAAATGCGAATTCGTTTGTCCAAAATAACATTATCTAATTTGCATTATTGATAAAATAAGATAGAATACCAAATAGTTATAAAGTTGAAAGTAAAAAGTTGTAAAGTTAATACAAATACGTTTTCTTTATACTTTATGAACTTTAATAAATCGATTCCTTTGGTGGGCCCATAGCTCATCCGGTAGAAACGTCCCGATGGGCATCGGGAAGGTTATGGGATATTTATACATATTGAAAAGTGAAAAAAATGGTAGGTACTATATAGGTAGTACCAATAATTTAGAAAGACGATTAGCAGAACATAATTCAGGCCACACGGCGTCTATCAAAAATTTACTACCATTAAGACTAGTATTTAGTAAAATTTATGCTAATCTAAAAGAAGCACGCAAAATGGAACTGCATTTAAAAAGAATGAAAAGCAGAAGTATTCTTGAAAAAATAATAGAAGAAAAAACGATAAAAACAAATTTTAGAAAATAAATCGATTCCTTTGGTGGGCCCATAGCTCATCCGGTAGAGCGCCTCATTTGCAATGAGGAGGTGAGCGGTTCGAGACCGCTTGGGTCCACCAAATAAATTGATAAAATTAGTAACTTATGACACACATTAACTATGTGTGTGAAGCACTCGAAAAATTTAATTAAAAAAGACTCCTGCTTAAATTAAGAATATAAAATAGGCAAAATAATCCAAGAAAAGATAATTATTAAAATCAAAATTACCACAGAAATAAATTGAGCTTTGTGTTCAATCCACTGGTTTTTTATTTTATTTTTAAGCTTTGCTATCACTTCAACTCTTTTGTCTTTTGTTTCTAGTTTCTTATAAACTGTATATATTAAATAGCCAATATAAATTATAAGTATAACTGTTCCTATTACCGTAAATATACCTTCCATAATACTTTTATCTGAGAGTAATCCCCATACAATAATTACCAACCAAAACGCTAAATAGGCTACACCAGCTATAAGTGCTATTTTTATCAATAAACCTAAAAAGGCTTGTCCCGCTTCACTTGCAAGCAATACCCCTATTGCAATTATTATTAAAAGAAAGTAAAGCATATTATTCTAGTCTAAACCTTTTCTTTGAAGGCAGACTTTGTAGTAATTTTCATAATTTGCAGTATAATAATACCCTTCTTTGCAATCATAAGTGCAAGTTTTTTTATACTGGCTTTGTGCAAGTTCTTCTGCTTCACTTACACAAAACATCTTCCCTAATTTAGCTGAAGCCTCCTTAGTTGCCTCTGCTTCCTGTGCTTCTTTCTTTGTCTGTATTTCTAATCGCTGTTGTTTCTCAATAGAGTTTTGCTTGCTCACCTGACTCATATAATAAAATCCACCCAAAATTACACACCCTATTAAAATAGTAGCTGGCAGTGATAATTTATTAACTTTTTCAATTAAACCCTCTTCTTTTTTGTCCATAAATTATTTTGTGTCATCTGGAAAAAATTGACCAACAATAATTGCTAAAAAAGCAAATCCAATAATACCAGCAAATGCATTATAAAAAATTTCTCTGAAAGACCCTCCATACATCCAAGATGCAATAAAAACACCTACACCAATAATCCAAAAATACATTTTGTGTGTTTCTTCCATACACCTTAATGCTACTCTTTTTACCCAAAAAATCAACCATTTTCCACCATTTTTTCTAATGCTTTTTCTTGTCTAAATGTAACCATAAATCATTTTTTATTTTCTTGTAAATAAATAATCATTAAACCAAAAATTACTTGATTCATTTTGTCTATAAAAAAACGACACTCCTTGAGATAATCTTTGTCACCAATAATTAATTGCTTTTCTAAGTATCTTTGCACGGCTGCATCACAATAATGAAATCTAATTTCCTTCATTGTTGACCCAATAGAATAGTATGCTTCTCTATTATAGAGATGTTTTTTGTCCTTAAAAAATATATCTATAAAACCATCTCTTAGGTTTTCGCCTGAATAGTGAAAAGCCACAGTGCTACGGACTCTTGCTATTTTAGAATAAAAACTTTCTTTTTTGCCGTTTTTGTCTTCTAAGGTAGCGGCTAAATACATTTCATTCCATTGTTTCAATAAGGTTTTATCTAATTTTTTTAGATACAATTTGAATTTGATACTGCCTATAACCGTTTTATTTTTTCTTAAAAAAACTAAAAATTCACTTATGACAGATACAGATAATTTACTTAATTGCATTTTAATACCACTATACTCTCCTAAGTGATGAGACACTGGGTCTCCGTTTTTTGGATTTTCATAGTCCGTCTCTAGGGAGATAAGAAAAAATATCACCCCCTTAATATCATTATAAATCAAACCTAGTCCCAAAAAGAAATCATCGAAACTTTTCGGGTTATTTTTATCAATTATAAGACTCGGGTCAATACCAATACAATTACCCTCAAATTTTTTTTTCATTAAAAATCAAACAAGTTACTCATAGGTAAAGCATATCATTTAATTAATTTTATTCAATTCCCATCTTGTGATACCAATAAACATTTTTATTAAGCATAAATAAGACTATTTTTAAACATTGAATTTCCTTTAATTGCTTCACATGCCTGAAATACCCAGCTTTCTATTTGGTTCCAACTATTCGTTATTATATCCACAAACACCAAATATCTATGTTATAATTAATCCATTATTAATTAGCATTTTAATCATATGGATCCCGTTAGAAATTTACAGAACGGGATAAAATCATAGAATTAAAAACAATCAACTATCTTTATATATCTTTTAGTTATGTACGGATGGGATGATTTCTAACGGGATGGATATAACAATTTTAGTTACAAAAATATTAGGCGTCTATTTAGTAGTCAGCGGTTTGTTTCTCATTGTAAAAGGTAAAACTATTCCACACTTACTCAAAGATTTTTTTAATCATCCAGCAATCGTTTATCTCACAGGGATAATTTTAATTTTCCTTTCTTCAATGTATCTCATTCAATACAACATTTGGGATGGCTCATGGAAAGTTATCGCAACCATTTTTGCTTGGATTGTAATGCTAAAAGGTTTGGCTTATATCTTTGTTCCCAATATGCTAAACGAAATGGCCATCAAAAAATTTAAGGGCGCATTCAGCACCTATGGCGTAATTGCTATTATTGTTGGTGTATATTTATTCCTCTTAAAATAAACTTTTAATTTTTTCCCAAGGCACAGAGACTAGCAAAGTCCCTAAAAATACTAGCAAAAGTCCTAGGCCACTTTGAAGTGTCATACCTTCAGCCAAAACAAATATTGCTAAAATTGCTGTAAAAACTACAGAGAGTTTGTCTATTACCGTCACTGTCACTGTCGGCCCGACGGATAGTGCTTGATAGAAAAAAATCCAAGAAAGAGCTCCACCCAAACCGGACAAAATTACAAAAACCCATTGCTTTGGAGAAAGCGAATGGAAAGCCGTCATAGACAATTTACCAAAAGACAAAGCTGCAATAGAAACGATAATAGCCATGACAATACCACGAATAGCTGTGAGCAAATTTGGGTCTACCCCTTTTAGCCCAAGCTTAGCAAAAATAGTTCCTATACTCGCCATCACTGCCCCTAATAATGCGTAAATAATATACATAGAGAGATTATACAGAAAAAATACACAAAACAAAAGACGCCCGAAGGCGTCTTTTGCGGCACTTATGTTGTTTACGATAAATGCGAGAATACACTCAGTATTACCTCACACTCACAAATACAGTATAGCATACTTGCAAAAAAATTGCAAGTAAAGGCAAAATCTGCTATGATTTTCATGTAGGTGCCGGATAACTACTCTGACGCAAGTCGGGGAGGAAAGTCCGAACACAGACCAGTTCATTCTGGAAAAGTAGAGGGTAACGCCCTCCCATAGCGATATGGAGTTGCGAACAGTGACGATGCCGGCTTGCCCCGCCTTGGCGGGGTGAATCCGGAGTGAAACGGCTAAATACTTACTCCTGTGCAAGATCGTGTCCCGACTTCGGTTGGGAAGAATCGCTTGAGTCCCTCAGTAATGCGGGACCTAGATAAATGGTTATCATTTTGGCTTCGGCCAGAAAACAGAATTCGGCTTATAGACACCTACAAAAAAATGAGAGTCCTCTGCCAAAAGCAGGGGATTTTCTTTTTTTAACTCGTTGAGGCTAATAAAACTCCACTCCATCTCCTACTTTTAGATTATTTTTATCCGAAAAACCTGAAACAACTTCCAAGATAAATCTGGCATCTGGCTTCCCTTCTTGCGATCCATAAATTTCCGGATACAATTCCGGACGAGCATCTTTTTTTATATAAATTACTTTCATATCTTCACCGAGCCAAATGATATCTATTGAGAAAAACATATCTTTCATCCAAAAAAGATAATTTCCCGAACGCTCAAAAACAAACAACATACCTTCATTTTCTTTTAAATCTTTCCTGCCAGAGAGCCCTTGTGCGCGAGCTTCTTTTGTTAAAGCCAAATCAACTTTAATTTCCTGTCCAGCTATTTTCACATATTTTATATTTTCTAAATTTAAATTTCTTGAAGGCTGATTAATTAAAATCAAACCCAACAAAAAAAATAAAATAACTATTAAAAAATATTTAATTTTTTGCATATGATTTTAAAAAGTTTTCCTTAAATTCATAAAAATTATCATCTAAAATTGATTGTCTGGCATTTTTAACCAAATTAACAATAAAGTGTAAATTATGAATTGAAGCGAGTGTCCCAGCAAGCATTTCTTTGCCGTGAAAAAGGTGCGCAATGTAAGCTTTAGTGTAATTTTTGCAAGAATAACATATACAATCTTTCTCTATAGGAGAATAATCGTCTCTAAATTTCTTATTCATTATGATTATTTTTCCCTTTTTAGTATATAAAGTCCCATTCCTGCCTAGCCTAGTAGGAGCCACACAATCAAATAAATCCACTCCATTTTCAATACCCATAAATAAATCTTCCGGCTCCCCTATACCGAGCAAGTGCCGAGGTTTTTCTTCCGGCAAAATTTCATTGACCCATTTTACAGCCGTAGACATATCTTCTTTTGCAAAACTTCCACCAATTCCAAAACCATCAAAGTCCAAACTTCCGATAAATTTTGCCGATTTCTTTCGTAGCCCCTCATCTCTCCCACCTTGCACGATGCCAAAAAGTGCGGGCGAAAAGAAAGCTAAAGAATCATTTTTTATAGGGTCGCTGTCTCCGCTTACTAGCGGAGCGCTGCCTCTCGGCTCGTCAGCCTGCGAGACACCCTCTAAAAAATATTCTTCAGCTTTCTTAGAAGATTCTGCCCCCTTTGCAAGATTTTTGTGTTTCTCCAAACTTCGCTCTGCCCAGCGATGGGTGCGTTCCAACGCTTCTTCTTGATATTTCAAATCTTCCGCAGGGCTGGTGCATTCATCAAAAGCAAAAATAATATCAGCGCCGAGGTTGTGTTGAATCTGAATTGATTTTTCTGGAGTAATGTAATGAATACTGCCATCTAAATGCGATTTAAAAGAAACACCATCTTGCCCTATTTTCGCCAACCTCGGAGCATCGGAATCATCAAAACGTTCTGGAATGAGTAAGGACGGATCGGTAATTTTAGTTATCTTTGAAATGTCTTTTCCGTAAGCTACACCCAAAGAAAAAACTTGGAAGCCTCCAGAGTCCGTCATTGTCGGACCTTTCCAATTCATAAACTTTCCAATACCGCCCGCATCGCGAACTATTTCATCCCCCGGCTGTAAATATAAATGATAAGTATTGCCTAGCACCACCTGCGTGCCAGCATCCCGCACTTGCTCGGGATTCAAAGATTTCACCGTGGCCTTCGTACCCACAGCCACAAAAGCCGGAGTCAAAATCTCCCCATGGGGAGTTTCCAAAATTCCCACTCTACCCAAGCTATTCTTTAATTTTTTCTGTATTTTGAATTGCATTTTGTTGATATTTTATAAGCTTTTTTACACCTGTGGATAACTTTGATTGTTTTTATAAATATGCTACAATATTATTTGACAAGTAATTCCTTGTGCGTGGGGCTCCGTAAGGTTCCTCATTTAACGCACAGGGTTTTGTTATTTATGGGTACAAAGGACTTTCTTCAATAATCTTACTCTTAATTAAATTATAATAACTTTCATCTCCATGTTCTCTTTTTCTAAATAAAGACCAGCACACCACATCAATAACTTGTAAACATTTTTCTTGTTGTGGGGTTTTTATTTCAACAGAAATTTTTACTTTATGGTTTCCCGTTACTTGTCTAGACAAATAACCACAAAAATTTTCATTTAGAAATTTATTAGTCTCACGGCGTGAGGCAACAAGCACTATGGGTTCATTTATGGGAATTAATTTTTTAGTATAGACACGATCTAGCAACATATTTGCCACATAATTATAAAGCACATGCTTTTCATCTTGCAGTTTGGTATATACTTTAGATTTATTTAGATAAATTGAAATTATAGATATGTCTTTTTCATTTAATGAAGTTAGAAGTTTTTGTCGAGTAGTGGGTTTTTCTTTGAAAGCATGAATTACCCCACCACGATTTCTAACTTCCATTTTACTAAAATTCGCAAATAATTTTTTAATAATTCTCTCAATAGGTTTTTTGTTCTTAATAAAAAGAAAAGCTATCACAAAATATTTTGAAGTTTTTTTCTTCTTAAAATTAAAACCTAAATCACCACTCTCATCCATAAATATGTAAGCCATAAATTATTTTATATTCTTTTTATTTTGATATTCTAGCAATACTTCGGCTGGCGATAAACCATTAAGAATTTTATGTGGGAAATAATTCCAAGCGTCATTGGTTAATTCAAGAATATTGCTTAATTCTGAAATGTCTCCCCCACGATCAAACATTGAAATAACTTTTTGCATATCATCATTTTCTTCCTCGTAAAAAATAACGTCTTTAACATGCTCCAAAGAAAAATTACTTCCTGTTTCTTCAAGCATCTCCACGAGTTCCTGCTCAATCTCTTTCCTTCTTTTCAAAATTTGTTTTTTTGATTCTATTTCCATAAATTATCTTACTTTTTAAAAATCTCTTCTTTTTTTTCCATATTTAAATAAAAAATTAAACTATTCTTATAGTTTCACCTCCACAAATTTTAGTTCCTGAACATTTACCGGACTGGTGAGGAGGGCTTTTTGGAAAGGATCACGCGGATCAGAGATTATCGTTTCCACGATACCCACAACATGAGGAACAATACCAGGCAAAAATACTTGATCCCCTTTCGACAACATTAAATCTCTCTGTAAAACCATTTCAAAATTCCCTCCGCCTCGCCCAATTATTTCCATAAAAATACCTTGCCTACCGGCAGGCAGGTTTTTCTTTCCGATTGAAACTTGAGTTTTTTCTCCACTAGTTGAAAATAAAATAACTTTTGAAGAACTTGTATAAACTTCCCCTATACGTCCAATAGGCACATTCCCCAAGGCAAAAACCATATTCCCCACTTTCAAACCTTCATTTGTACCTGCGTCAATGACGAGTATGTCATAAGGACTTTGATTCGGTTTAGATAAAATAGCGGATAAAACCATATTCGTTTTTAGATCTTTCCTCCCTAAAATTTCTTTTAGACTAATATCATCAGCCACTAAAGCGTCATAATTCAACATCTTTATTTCATTCTCAAGTAATTTTATTTTTAAACTTTCATTTTCCAAAAAAAGAGAATTTTTTGAAATAAAATAATAACCGAGATTCCCTAATTTTTCACTAATACTATTTCCTAAAACTAAAACTGGAGTAAAAATAATTTGACTCGCATAAGAAAGTCCATTCCAAATACTTAATCTAAAATAAAATAAAATACAAAAAATAAATACAAAAAAAGCAATGTTTATAAACTTTTTTCTCTGTATTTTTTTATCTAGGAGGTAGCTCATCCCGTTAGAAGCAGGTCGCGGTCAATAAACCACCACGTTGCGTAATATTATTAAAATTTATATTTTCTTTGATATTCATGTATATATAAATCAACTGCGACCGCGGCTTCTAACGGGATCATCGTGGAGGTAGTTCGTCTTGATTTCCGATCAAAACTTCTTTATAAGACGCAAGGTCATCTAAAATAATTCCTGTACCACGAGCAACTGACGAAAGCGGATCTTCCACCACATAAACTGGAATCTTAAGAACATTTTGTAAAAGCTGATCAAGCCCTGGAATCAAAGCTCCGCCACCGGAAAGGGTTATTCCCCTAGACATTATGTCCGATAAAATTTCCGGAGGAGTTGTTTCGAGCATGTCTTTTACGCCTTCTACTAAACCCTTGATTGAAGTTCGAAGAGCTTCACGAATATCAGAATCCGTCACAGTCACAGAACGAGGCAAGCCAGTCAAAAGGTCTCGTCCTTGAACTTCTGTTTCCATATATGCCCCAGGAAGAACAGAACCAATATTTATCTTCACTGTCTCAGCTGTAGTTTCCCCGATAAGTATCTTGAATTCATCACGCATAAAAGCAATGATGTCATTATTCAATCTGTCCCCCGCTATTTTTAAATTTTTTGATTTAACAACTCCCCCCAAAGATATAACTGCAATGTCTGTCGTACCTCCACCTATATCTATAATCATCGAACCGACGGGGTCTTTTATTGGAAGCCTCACTCCGATAGCTGCGGCCATCGGCTCTTCTACCAAGAAAACTTCGCGCGCACCAGCACTCCTGGCCGCATCATATACAGCCCGAGTCTCGACATTTGTCGTCCCAGTCGGCACACCCACCAAAACTCTCGGTCGCGCTAATTTTTTAGAAATTTTATCCGCTTTGTTTATTAAATAAGAAAGCATCTCCTCAGTAACTTCAAAATCTGAAATAACTCCATCCACAAGCGGACGGATAGCTTTGATGTGTCCAGGCGTACGTCCGAGCATGTCTTTGGCTTTTGTTCCGACAGCCAAAATCTGATTCGTCTTCATATTCACTGCCACCACCGAAGGCTCGTTTATTACGATTCCATGACCTTTCAAATACACCAAGGTATTTGATGTACCTAAATCTATACCGATGTCATTGCTAATTAATTTGTAGAATTTTTCGAACATATTTTTAATAAATCATCTAATGAAACGACTTTTCCTTTTTCTTCATTTCTTTTTTTTATTTCTACCCCTCCTTCTTTTATACTTCGGACAGAAACAACCACACGTAGAGGAATACCAAACAAATCCGAATCAGCAAATTTCTCTCCAGCTGTTACACCCCCTCTGTCATCAAATAAAACTTCAATGCCAGACTTCTTTAAAGTCTCGTAAATTTTCTCCGCTTCTTTTTTTACATTTTCATCTTCTCCTAAAAGAAGCAAATGTATGGCATATGGCGCAATAGATTCAGGCCAAATTATACCTTTATCATCAGATAAGACTTCTACTACTGTTCCCAAAAGACGAGAAAGCCCTATGCCATAACAACCCATTAAAACTATATGCTTTTCTCCTTCAGAATCAGTAAATGAAAGATCAAAAGGCTTTGAATATTTAGTTTTTAAATCAAAAATATTTCCGACTTCAATTGATTTCTGTTCTACGAGTTTTTCTTTTTTCAAGTTTAATTGACTCAAAACTTCATCGTTTAGGACTTCTTTATTTAAAGCTAAATTACTTGCTTCATCCACATAAATCGTGTCTTCACCAACACTCGAAATAGTTTGAAATTCATGCGAATATTTTGAAAAAGTTCCACCGGAAGCAAAAGTCATATAGGTCAGATGCCCGATACCAACTCGGCTAAAAATAGTTTTATAAACACCTTGCATCTTTGTATAAAATTCTTCAAAATCTTTTTTGGAAGTATGGAATGAATACATATCTTTCATCAAAAATTCTCTACCTCGGAGCATCCCTGACTTTGCACGAAGTTCCATTCGAAACTTATTTTGAATTTGATAAATAGATAAAGGTGGATTTGAAGGAAAATCTTTATGAGAAGAAACATAATTTTTCAAAATTGGAACAACTATTTCTTCATGAGTCGGACCGAGCGCCACTTCTCTACCAGAAGAATCAACAACTTTATATAAATCGTCCATCGATTCCCATCGTCCAGTTTTTTCCCAATTTTCTTTTGGCTGAAAAGAAGACAATAAAACTTCCTGACCACCGACATTGTCCATCTCTTCTCTAATTATATTTTCAATCTTTCGCAATACTCGAAGCCCGAGCGGTAAATAGCTATAAACCCCAGCCATCTCTTTATGAACAAAACCCGCGCGAATAAGGAGCTCAGCATTTCGCGACACCTCATCTGCTGATACTTCCTTGCGTGTTTTAGTAAAAAATTTAGATTGTCTCATCCATTCATCCTACCCGAAAAGTTTGCAAAAATCAATTCTTTCTGCTATATTATTCACATGCAAAAAATAAAAGATACAAAGGGAATTAGTGAAAATACTGATACAGTTATAGAAAAAATGTTTCGGGTCGGAGCACATTATGGCTATTCAAAAACAAGGAGACATCCAAGTCTTTCAAAATACATATATGCCACAAAGAACAAAACAGACATCATTGACCTTGAAAAGACAAACATTATGCTTGAAAAAGCTACTGAATTCGTAAAAGGTTTGAGTACTAAAGGCAAAATCATTCTTTTTGTCGGCACAAAACCTGAAGCAAAAGAAGTAACAAAAAGCATAGCAGAATCTTTAAATATGCCCTATGTAAACGAGCGCTGGATTGGTGGAACACTTTCAAATTTCACAGAAATAAAAAAAAGAATCACCGAACTTGAAAATTACCAAAAAGACAGCAAAGAGGGTGGACTCGATAAATATACAAAAAAAGAAAGAGTTGTCATGGCAAAAAAAATGGAAAAGTTGGCAAGATATTATACAGGACTCCTCGGCCTTAAAAAGGCTCCTGATGCACTATTCGTCATAGACGCAAGAGCAGAACACATAGCAACAACTGAAGCAAAAAATAGAGATGTTCCTATCATTTCTCTAGTAAACTCTGATTCAAATATAAAAGGAATTGATTATCCTATCATTGGTAACGATTCCAGTATCCCTTCCATAAAGTTTTTCATTACTCACCTTGCTAATGCTTATAAGATAGCTCAGAATTCTGCGCCTATCAAAAAAGCCTAAAAAACCCCAAACCAAAGTCTACGGCTTGGTACGAGGCAAGTAAATATTATGACTACAAAAATTACAACAGAACAAGTAAAAGAGTTAAGAGATGCTACTGGTATTTCAGTAATGCAATGCAGACGAGCACTCGAAGAAGCTGGAGGTAATATGGAAAAAGCTTTAGCTATTCTAAAGAAGACAAGCTCTGATATAGCCCTCAAAAAAGTAAACCGTGAAGTAAAAGACGGCGCAGTTATGGTAAAAATTGAAGGCAAAAAAGCTGTCCTTGTTCCCCTTCACTGCGAGACCGACTTCGTTTCCAGAAATGAAGATTTTAGAGATGTTCTCACAAAGCTTACCGAAAAAGCTATAAAAGACGGAATTGAAAAAACAAAAAAAGAAGCAAAAGAAATGATAGACATGATCATCCAAAAAACCGGTGAGAACATCCAACTTGGTGATATATTCGAAATGAAAGGAGATATCCTCGGAGGCTATGTTCATAATAATAAATCCGCTGTAATCGTTAGTTTAGAAGGAGGAAATGCAGAACTTGCAAAGGATATAGCTATGCATATAACTGCAATGAAGCCAGAATTCATGAAAGCTGAAGAAATAACGGGAGAATTAAGAAAATCAACAACTGAACTATTCCAAAAAGACGTCGAAGGCCTTAATAAACCAGAAGAAATAAAAAAAAAGATACTTGAAGGAAAAGTTCAAACATATTTCAAAGAACGCACCCTGCTAGACCAAGCTTTCATCAAAAACGCAAGTGAAAATTCCAGCGAAACAGTCGGGAAGCTTCTGGAAAAAAATAAAGCAAAGATAAAGGAAGTAAAGCGTTATTCAATATAAAAAATTATATTTAATATGATTTTAAATTTAAATTCTATCCTTCTTATTTTATTTTTTTCCTCACTTTTTTCTATTATCTTTATGATTTGGAAAAAATGGCCCATATTGAAACACGAACAAATATCAAATGATAATGAAAAGGCTTTTTTTGAACTCTCTTATTTAAAAGAAGTCAAACACATAACAATAGAAGGCGCAAAGAAACATGGATATTCCCTCTTGGTTATAGCCGTTAGATTTTATATTCAATCCACAAATTTTTTGAGAGAAAAATATAAAGAAATAAAAACTAAGATAACAGAAAAAATAAATAAAAGACATATCAATGGAGAGAAAAAAGAAATTTCTAAGTTCCTAAAAATTATCGGAGATTATAAGAATAAAATCAGAGAGATAAAACACAAAATCAAAAGAGAGGAAAACTTATAGAAAGTATGATAGTGTATAGAAGTTAAATATTTTTTATGTTTTAAAAAACCATTTGCCGGTGTAGCTCAGTTGGTAGAGCAACGCTTTTGTAAAGCGAAGGTCGCGGGTTCGATTCCCCCCACCGGCTCCAGAATCTTACCTAAAAGAAAAAGCCCTTATAAAATGGGCTTTTTCTAGGAAAAAACAAATAAATTACATATTTTGTCCTTCGCTGGAACTTACGCCAGAACAACATCCAACAACGCACTTATTACATTTGCAACCAAAAATCTTCATAATAGCTGCAATGCCTACCAATATGTAAACAATGGCTTCAACAACAGGCCATTGACCAAGTAATAAATTCACAACATTCCAATTACTACTCATCAACATTCCGATACCCACCAACCCCCAGTTGATGCCTCCAATTATCAATAAACCATTTCTGATTTTTCTACAAACACACTTATTTTTACAACAACCTGTTTCTTTACACATATATTTTTAATCCCAAATGGGAAAATTAGTTAATAAAAGACCTTTTTTGCTAATATCTAAATTATACCCCCACACTTATTAAGTGTCAAAAAAAATAATTACATATTTATATATTTAAATAAGTGTGGGGGTATAGCATATTAAAAAAATATGCTAATATAGTACTATTAACAATTAATAGAAAAATAAAAATGGAAGAACAAATTATTGAAAACAAGCAAGATAATAATAAAAATAGCCAAAAACAGATAGCCGGAGCGATTATCATAGCAGGACTTATCATAGCAGGAGCAATCTTGTTAAAAGGTAACAATGCTATCCCGAGTGCAAATAAGCCGGTAGCTACGGCAAATACATCAAATATAGATTTAAAAACAATTTCTACGGATGAGCATATACTAGGTAACCCAAATGCAAAAGTTGTTATAGTAGAATACTCAGATACTGAATGTCCATTCTGTAAAGTATTCCACAATACTATGCATCAAATAATAGAAAAAAATAATGGGGATGTGGCTTGGGTATATAGACATTATCCAATTCCCCAGCTTCATCCAAAAGCTTTCCATGAAGCTGAAGCCATAGAATGCGCATGGGAACAAGGTGGTAATGAAGTTTTTTGGAAATATATCGATGAAGTTTACGCAAGAACACAATCAAACAATAAACTAGATGTGGTAGAACTTCCTAAAATAGCTAAGGACGTTGGTATCAATGTCTCATCCTTTAATACTTGTCTTGCAAGTGGAAAATATAAAGAAAAAATACAGAAATATATGGATGATGGAAGTAAAGCTGGAGCAAATGGAACCCCGTATAGTGTTATTGTTGCAAAAAATGATATAACAACAAAAAAACAAGCAGAAATTATGATCATAGCGCCAAATCCAAGACCAGATTATTTCTTAGTATCATTTGATGCCAAGAAAAAGAACGTTATGAGCATGAATGGAGCTCTACCACAAGAAATGATAAATAAAATCATTACTGTACTCTTAAAATAACAAGACAAAATATAACTGGGTACAATATTTCGACTTCGTTCGGACAAAATGAAAGCGAGCTTTCGCTTTGCTCCTCTCTAGTCGAAATAATTCTTAAGTCTTGAGATTTTTTCATGCTGGCGGAGTTTTTCGTGGACTTTTGCCTCAATTTGTAACTGCGCGAGGACTGCGCGAGGACTCCCCTTGCGCAGTTTTTGTATTTATATATAATAGTTATATATGTATAGAGAAACATCTTTTGCAGAAAATGAATATTATCATATATATTCTAGGGGAGTGGAAAAAAGGAAGATATTCATGAATGACAAAGATCATAAACGCTTCACAGCTCTTCTGTATATTATGAATCAAAATCAACCATTTAGAATGGACGATTTTCTAAGGGGAAATAAGAATAACTTAGAAAATATTTTTAAACTGGAAAAAGAAAAAACTTTAGTATCAATTGTAAGTTATTGTCTTATGCCAAATCATTTTCATTTGATTTTATATGAACATACTGAAAATGGAATCAGTAAATTTATGGGTAAACTTTTAACTGCATATTCGATGTATTTCAATACAAAATATAAACGAAGCGGTCCCCTTTTAACACGACCTTTTAGATCTGAGCATATCAGTAATGAATCGCAATATATGTATATATTTTCTTATTTGCATTTAAACCCTCTTTCAATTATAGAAAAAAGATGGAAGGAAGATGGTATAAAAGATAAGAAAGAAGCAGAAGAATTTTTAAAAAAATATCAATATTCGAGTTATCATGACTTTTTAGACAACAACAGGCCGGAATCATCTATTCTTGATTTTTCTCTTATACCAGATTATATAAAAGAAATTAATTTAGATTTCAATGAATATAAGAAATTATTTCAGGAAAATAAAGAAAAAGATTAGCTTAACAACTGCGCAAGGACTCCCCTTGCGTAGTTACGTAATTGTTTTTGGCAAAACGATACCTAATCGTTTTCTTAAACTTCAGTACTTAATTTATGGGGTGGACGAGATTCAAAAAATCCACTTCCTGGAGATACAACAAATCCATTTTTTCTGTAAAAATTAAAAAGTCTTGGCACTGGTTCATTTTTCTTCCAATCATGAAACCTTTCAGAAACATCTTTCAAAAAAGATTCTTCATTCTGAGTAAGTTTAAAACCAGGGTCTTGAAACTCTTTTTCTTTTTTACTTGCAGGTGACCAACCAAGATTCATCGCTTTTTCCATTTCCTCATCACTGGGTTTTTCTGGTCTATCAAATTCAGTCGGACTCGCCTGACCTGTAATAACATAATTGGGATACTTTCTCTTCAATTCATCCAGCAACTTAGAACCATGTCCTTCTCCTTTTTAAAAAGATTTTATGTTATTAATCCACACAGTCATATTGTCATGATTAACAGTAATTGAAGCTATGGCATTTTCAACCTCAAAAGTTATATTCTCAAAATTCTCTGCAGGTAATCCAATTTTTTCCATTTGCATCATGATTTTTTAGTCGAAATAATTCTTAAGTCTTGAGATTTTTTCATGCTGGCGGAGTTTTTCATGCACTTTTGCTTCAATCTGACGAATACGCTCACGAGTCACGCCAAACTCTTCCCCCACTCGCTCTAAGGTGTGTTGAATACCATCGAGCAAACCATAACGCATCTCCAATATCTTGCGTTCTTTTGGATTAAGTTCTCCTAAAACTTCACGAATTTGGTCAGAAAGAATTCGACGGGAAGATTCTTGGTCTGGACGTAAGATCTTGTCATCTGGAATAAAGTTTTCCAAGGTTGATTTATCATCATCATCTCCCACCGGCTGTTCCAAGGAAACTGTCTCTTGGCTGATATTTTCTATCACATGGATTTTTTCTACGGGAATACCCATTTCTGTAGCTATTTCTTCTGCTAATGGTTCTCGGCCTAAGTCTTGAGAAAGTCGGCGATGTGTTTGTTTGTATTTAGAAATTGTCTCCACCATGTGAACGGGTATGCGAATAGTACGAGATTGGTCAGCCAAAGCACGAGTGATAGACTGACGAATCCACCAAGTAGCATAAGTAGAAAATTTATATCCTTTTGTCCAATCAAATTTTTCAACGGCTTTAAATAAACCCAAGTTCCCCTCTTGAATCAAGTCTAGAAGTGTAAGGTTTGCAGACCTTCCCACATATTTTTTTGCTATTGAGACGACTAGGCGTAAGTTTGCTCGAGCAAGTAAATTCTTTGCCTCGAGGTCTCCGTGTTCAATACGTTTTGCTAAATCCTTTTCATCACTCGCATGAATAAGTGGATACTGACCTATTTCTTTCAAATACATTTGAATAGAGTCATGCATCGTGGACTTGTTTAAATCTTTATCCGTCAAATCCACATTTAAATTTAGTAAATTTCCTCCTTCCAATACATCAATCCCAGCAACTGCAAATTTCTCATAAAGCTCATCCAAGAAAAATATATTGTTCTCAATATCCGGAAAAGTCTTTAAAATTTCATCATAAGTGATAAACCCTCTCTTGCGTCCTTTTTCTATAAGTTCATTGGAAATATTAGCTAAATTCTGCTCTTTTCTTTCTGAAGCTGTCAATTTTACGCCTTTTTTTATAGCTTTTTTTGCTACTTTTTTTATTTTAGTCCTCTTTGCTTTTTTTATTTTATCTCTTTTATTCTTATTTGCTTTTTTACTTAATTTTTTATTTTTTTTCTTCATATATTTCTTCTATTTTTATTATTTTTAATTTCTTCTTTTCTTTTATTTATCTCACTTATCTTTTTTAAAATTTCTGTTTCTTGTTTTCCATCTTTTAAAGTTTTAATCTCCATCATCATTTTCACCAATTCTTCGTTTAAATATTCTTCTTCTATAGAGAGCAACATTTCATCGACATCTTTCTTTAAATTCTCACTATCTGAATAAAATGCTTCTGCTTCGTAAATCAAATCTTCTTTTATGTCTTTGTATATTTCTTTTACTTTATTTAATTTCTTAAAAATCAATTCCGGCTCTATTATTTTATCTTTTACACCCTCCTGCCAAAAAGCTATACCGAGAAGCCTGCGCTCAATAGGGTCTTTTCGCATTTTCTTTTCAACATTTTCTTTTGCAATTTCCGTCTCTTCTGTCTCAGATTTTAACTCAGATTCAACTTTTTTCAAATCTTCCATCAAAGCCTTTTCGGCTATGCCGGAAGTATTGCTAATAAACGTAATAAAATGTGATTTTTCTATAGAACTTTCTAAATTATTTACAAAAGGCAAGAGTCGCTCTTTGATTCCGATACCCACCTTTCTTCCATCACCTTTTGCATCTTTTATTATTCTCTCAAGCATTGAGGGAATAAAATGTTTTGAATTTCTTATAGCTTCTCGCCAAACATCTTTTCCTTCTTTAGAAATTACGTCTGCCGGATCAACACCGTCTTTCATACTTGCCACCTTTACATCCATCCCTAAAGATAATGCTATTTTTGCAAAACGATTTGAAGCATTAATCCCAGCTTTGTCCGCATCGTAAGCCAAAACAATATTTTTTGATAATCTGCAAATAAGCCCTAAATTATTTATAATATTTTCTTTTGAAAATACTTTATCATTCATCGCTGTTCCAGAAGACGCAACAGTATTTTTAAAACCCGCTTGATGAGACAAAACCAAATCCATCTGGCCCTCAACCAGAATGGAAAAATTATTCTTGCGAATCGATTCTTTCGCTTTATCTATACCAAAAAGCACAGAGGATTTGTTAAAAATCGGAGTTTCCGGACTATTTAAATATTTTGGGCCGACGCTTTCGGTCGGCCTCCCGACCCCTTCTGGCGTCGGGACCGATTCCAATAGCCTTCCTGAAAACGCAATAATGCGTCCGCTTGAATCAGAGATGGGAAACATGACACGGCCCCGGAAACGATCATACATCGCTTTATCGGGCTTCCCAGCCTCTTTATCAGGTCTTTTAGCCAATCCGGCGTGTTCTATCTCATTATCAGCAAAACCCTTCATTTTCAAGTGATCATAAAGTTTACGCCAATCCAAAATAGCCCAACCAATTCTAAAATCTTTAATTGTCTTTTCAGTGAGTCCTCTAGCCTTCAAGTATTCCCACGCATCTTTTTTTCCCTTTTCAGCCTGAGGCTGATCCGCCTTGGGCGGAAAATTATCTTCAAAAAACTTTGTTGCTTCTTCCATCACTCTATATAATTTTTCTTTTTCGCTTTCTTTTTCTTTCATTTCCGAAGTATAAACTTCGAGGACCACTCCGGCTCTATCTGCTAAAAGTTTCAGCGCTCCCTTGAAATCAAGTCCTTCAAATTCTTCTACGAAAGAAAAAATATCTCCCGATGCTCCGCAACCAAAACAATAATAACTTCCTCTATCCGGCGAGACAAAAAAGCTCGGTGTCTTTTCATTGTGAAACGGGCACCTTCCTTTCCAACTCGCCCCCGCACGATCCAGTTTCATATAAGATGAAACTAGCGTGAGGATGTCTATTCTTGATTTTATTTGATCAACAGATGAGGACATGTTATTTTTATTTATAAAGATTGCTGTGCGTATCAATGAATAAAAATTTAATTACCCCTTCTTGAACCTCATATACTGCTCTCAAGTCTCCTGTGATATTTATGCTTCTATACCCGAGATATTCGCCATGAAGTGGATGATTATAGAGTTCTTGCGATAGTGGATCTGTAATAAATATTTTTAAACGTTCACCAAATTTTAATTTAATTTTGGAAGATAGTTTTTCGTATTGCTTAAGAAAACGTTTATGATAATCAATTCGCATATATGATTCACACTAAGAATTAAGACTCTTAATCATATCTTCAGCAGTATAAAAAGGCCCAACCATATTTTTTCCTTCACGCGCATCCTTAGATAATTTTGCAAGAAGTTTCTGAGTTTTTTTATTAAGAATAGGCTCATCAGTAAAAGTCACCTGTCGTGCATCAATAAACTCCTTAATATTTTGATTAATGACTGCATTCAAAGATACCCCAAGTGCGTGAGCCACTTTATGAGCTTTTTCTTTCAAACTCTTGTCTATTTTTATACTTAACATTGTTTGCATGATATTTTATATTATTATGATAATATCTAAAGTATATACTTTTGATTGATAATGTCAATATATGCAAACAGAAGTTATTTCTCCTCCACAGTTTCAGCTTTCTTTTTGAATCCAGTTCCAGCTGGTATTAGTCTACCAATTATAACATTTTCTTTTAGACCTCTTAGAGAATCAACTCCACCTTTGATAGCGTTTTCAATGAGAACGCGATTTGTGTTCTGGAATGATGCAGCTGAAAGCCAGCTCTTGGTTCGTAGAGATACTTCGGTAATTCCGAGCACTACAATTTCTGCTTTCGCTTGTTTATTTTCAGCATCTTTTCCATGTAATTCTTCAATTCTGGCATTTTCTTCAATAAATGCTGTGTTTTCAACAATATCTCCGATAGAGAAATTTGTATCACCTGCATCTTTTATCTTTCTGCGAGAGAACATCTGACGAATGATTATTTCTGTATGTTTTCTGGAAATTGAAGCGCTCTGAAGTTCATAAACCTTGTTTATTTCGCGAATAATGTATTTTTCAACTAATTCTTTATTACCAAATTTAAACATAGAAGCTATATCTGCTGATCCATCAGTCAACAAATCTCCTTTCTTAACCTTATCGCCCACTTTCACTGTTGGTGTTCGATAGAAAGCTACTAGATACTCTATTTCATTTTTCTTATTATCAATAGAATTATCTTTTATGTCAGACAAAACTTTTATAACTTTTTCTTTTCCTTCTTTTGCTGTAATAGAAATAACTTCTCCATCTGTTTCAGAAATGACAGCTGGATTTTTTGGAATTCTTCTTTCAAAGATTTCTTCAACGCGTGGCAAACCAGTCGTGATGTCCGTACCAGCCACACCTCCGGCGTGGAATGTACGAAGTGTAAGCTGAGTACCCGGCTCTCCGATAGCTTGAGCCGCAATAATACCCACAGCTTCACCGAGCTCTACTAGATGATTGCGTCCCAAATCAAGTCCGTAACAATTTACACAAAGACCATGAACAGTACGACAAGCAAGCGGAGAACGGACGAATACTTCGGTAAAGCCTGCGCCTTCAATATTGTAAGCTTCTTCTTTGGTGACTAAAAATCCCCTCTTGTAAACTACTTTGCCGTCTTTGTCTTTTAGATCAGTAGCTAATACTCGTCCACGAATATTTTTTGAAAGTGGAATTTCCATTCCGGAAATATTTTCTCTGGTAATCATTCTTCCTTCTTTTGTACCACAATCCACTTCAGTGATGACGACATCTTGCGCGACATCCACTAATCTTCGAGTCAAATATCCGGCTTTTGCGGTATTAAGTGCAGTATCGGAAGCACCTTTACGAGCACCGTGGGTGATAACGAAATATTCAATCGGAGAAAGACCTTCTTGATAACAAGGAATAATTGGGAATTCCAAAGTCTTACCTTGGTTGTTTTGAATAAGTCCGATCATTCCCGTCATCTGCATGAGAGATGACATGGTTCCACGAGCTTTAGAAGTAAACAAATCGTAAGTAGAGCTCTTTTTGTCCAAAGTTTTTGGCAAAACTTTTTCCAAATCTTTCTTTATATGTGTCCAAATTTCAATAATCTTCTGATACTTTTCTTCCTCAGACAAAAGACCATCATTCCATTGTGAAATAATTTCTTCTTTGAGTTTTCTACCTCTTTCTATGATTTTTGGTTTTTCTGGTGATACGGAAACATTATCCAATCCCCAAGTAGTACCGGAAACCGTTGAATACTTGAAACCGAAAGCTTTTATCTTGTCCAAGATAGGAGGAGTATTATCTATGCCAGAATGCATAATAAGTTCATCCAAGAGAGCTGAAAGCCTGTCTTGAGTCATTTCATCATTCACATAAGAGAAATCATCCGGCAAAATACTATTAAAGAGAAGTCTTCCAACAGTAGTTTCAAATATTTGTTCATTATATTTTTTATATTTTGGTCTATCTGAACCTAAAACTTTTATTTTTGCGCGAAGACCTACAATTCCATATTCATAAGCGAGAATAGCAATGTTTGGTCTAGAAAAATATTTTCCTTCACCCTTTTCGCCATCCATTGATTTCGTCATCCAATAACTTCCGAGCACCATATCCATACGAGGGTGCACAATCGGATCACCATTTTGTGGTTTCAATAAGTTTTTATTTGATGCCATCAATTCTCTCGCTTCAGATTGCGCTTCCTCCAAAAGAGGAACATAGACAGCCATCTGGTCTCCATCGAAGTCTGCGTTGAAAGCCTGACAAACGAGAGGATGAACTTGAATAGCATTTCCTTCAATCAAAATAGGATTAAAAGCTTGAATACCTAGACGGTGAAGAGTAGGCGCACGGTTCAAGAGAACGTATTTTCCAGCGATAACTTCTTCGAGCATTGCCCAGACTTCTGCCCCACGTTCTTCGATGAGCTTATTTGCTCCACGAATGTTAAATGCCAATTCTGCCTGTAAAATCTTTGAAATCACGAATGGTCTGAAAAGTTCCAGCGCCATATGTTTTGGTAAACCACATTGATTGAGTTTAAGTTCAGGACCGACAACGATAACAGAACGTCCAGAATAGTCTACTCGTTTTCCGAGCAAGTTTTGTCGGAAGAGACCTTGCTTTGACTTCAAATTGTCTGAAAGGGATTTCAAAGGACGCTTTTGAGACTGACTCATTGCTGCAGAATCATTTTGTTTTGCAATAGAGTTATCGATAAGCGCATCCACTGCTTCCTGAATAATTCTTTTTTCATTTCTTAAGATTACATCTGGAGCATTTATTTCCTTTAATTTCTTCAAACGATTATTTCTATTTATAACTCGGCGATAAAGATCATTCAAATCTGAAGTAGCATGTCTGCCTCCATCTAGAGCAACCATCGGACGCAAAACTGGTGGAATAACCGGAATAACTGTCAAAAACATCCATTCAGGACGAATTCCGGCATAAGTCATAGCTCTAATAAGTGAAAGCCTCTTTTGTAATTTCTCTTTTTCGGCGACACTTGACTTCTCAATCATTTTTTCCGTAAGAACCTTCAACTTGTTTAAATCCAAGTTTTTGAAAATAGAGTAAATAGCTTCAGCACCGATATTTGCTTCAAAACAAGTTCCATATTTTAGAGAGTAATGATGGAAAGAAATTTCATTTAAAACTTTTCCTTCATAAATTTCTCCGATTTCTTTTTTCGTAACAGAAAGCAAGTTTTTTAACTTTTCTCGAGTCTCATCATCAGCTGAATTTTTCAATTTAGCTTTGTATTCTTTGTCTAAACCTGTGATGATAGCATCCCTTTCTTCTTCATGAACTTTCGTAATAATGTATCCAGCAAAATAAATTACCTTTTCCAAATCAGAAACAGAAATATTGAGCAAGATACTCATTCGAGAAGGCACTCCACGCAAGAACCAAATATGTGATACTGGGGTAGAAAGCTCTATATGCCCCATGCGTTCACGACGAACGATAGAACGAGTTACTTCCACTCCACATTTCTCACAAATAATATCTTTATAACGAATTCGACGATATTTTCCACAATAACATTCATAATCTTTTTCTGGTCCGAATATTTTTTCATCAAACAAACCTCCACGCTCACTCCTGCCTGTACGATAATTTATCGTTTCAGGTTTAGTAACTTCTCCAAAAGACCATTCTTTGATCTGCTCTGGTGAAGCGAGTCTAAGTGCTATGCTATCAAATTCAGTTGTGTTTAAAGTTTTCATATGTTTTTTATATTTATTTTATTCGTCATTTTTCTTTAAATTCACATCTAATGCAAGCCCTCGCAAATAATTTAAGAGCACGTTGAATGATGCTGGAGAATTTGGTGGTCGAATATTCTCGTTTTTGATAATAGAATCAAAAGTCGCTGATCGGCCCAAAATGTCATCCGACTTGATAGTAAGCATTTCACGGAGTGTATAAGCTGCGCCATAACCTTCGAGTGCCCAGACTTCCATTTCTCCGAATCTTTGTCCTCCACCTTGAGCTTTACCGCCTAAAGGTTGCTGAGTGATGAGTGAGTAAGGCCCGATTGAACGCATATGAATCTTGTCTTCCACCATGTGGTGAAGTTTGAGCATATACATATATCCCACAGCCACGTCTTGATCAAAAGCTTCTCCAGTTCGTCCATCAAAAAGTTTCAATTTTCCATTTCTTGGCAATCCAGCTTTTTCTAATTCATCACTAATTTCTTCATGCTTTGCGCCCAAGAATGGTGGAACGATAGCTTGATAATTCAAACTGTTTGCTGCCATACCCAAATGCATTTCCAATATTTGTCCCAAGTTCATACGAGAAGGAACACCGAGTGGAGAAAGTATGATATCAACTGGTGTACCGTCTGCCATATAAGGCATATCTTCTTCTGGTAAAATGGTAGAAATAACTCCTTTGTTTCCGTGTCGACCTGAAAGTTTGTCTCCAACTGAAATATTTCTAATTTGAGCAACTTCAATAACAATTTTCTTTATAATTCCAGCTTCGAGAGTGTGACCGAGATCTCGTGAGAAAATCTTTACACCAATGATACGTCCACGTTTGCCGTGTTCTACACGTAATGATGTGTCTTTTACATCTCGTGCTTTTTCCGCAAATATAGAACGCAATAATCGCTCTTCGGGAGTTAGTTCTGTCTCACCTTTTGGAGTAATTTTACCAACTAAAATATCGTTTTCTCTAACTTCTGCTCCTATGCGAACAATACCGTCTTCATCCAAATCTTTTAATTTAAGTTCTCCGACATTTGGTATATCACGAGTTGTGATTTCGGGTCCGAGTTTTGTATCACGAACGACACAAGTAAATTCTTCGACATAAACTGATGTAAATTTACTCTTTTTTACCAAACGCTCAGAAACTATAATCGCGTCTTCATAAGTTGATCCTGACCAAGACAAAAAGGCCACAAAAATATTCTGACCCAAAGAAATTTGTCCACCCACTGTGCTACTAGTATCTGCCAAGACATCTCCTTTCTTTATTTTATCTCCAACATTTACGAGTGGTCGCTGATGGAACACGGCAAAGTTGTTATTCCTCATAAAGTTTACGAGATTATAAGTTTTTTCGCTTTTTCCTTTTACAGTTATCTTTTTTGCATCCAAATAAGAGACGACTCCATCAGCTTCAGCTATAATCAATCGCCCCCCATCTCTAGCTGCTAATTCTTCAATACCGGTAGCAACTAATGGAGCTTCAGGAAGAACGCAAGGCACAGCTTGTTTCTGCATATTGCTACCCATGAGTGCGCGGTTTGCATTGTTATGTTCCAAGAATGGAATCATAGAAGTCGCAATAGAGAAAGCTTGGTTTGGAGAGACATCAATAAAGTTAACTTCCTCTCTGGAAATCGAACCCGGCTCTGTCTTGATTCTGGCTTCTACCTTTTCTTCTGTAATATTTCCATTTTCATCATAAGGAATTCCGGCATGCGCAATGTTGTATTTTTCTTCCTCTAGTGCGTTCAAGTAAACAACTTCATCAGTTAATTTTCCATTTTTAACTTTGATATATGGAGTTTCAATAATTCCGAAATCATTTATTTTTGCATAAGTAGAGAGGTGTAAAATAAGTCCGATGTTTGGACCTTCAGGAGTATGAATAGGACAAACTCTTCCGTAGTGAGAAGGGTGCACGTCACGAACTTCTAGTCCTGCGCGCTCACGAGTGAGCCCACCGGGACCAAGAGCAGAAAGTGTTCGTAAATGTTCTATTTCATAAAGGACGTTTTCTTGCGACATGAATTGAGAAAGCTGGTTTGTCGTGAAAAATTCTTTTATACGAGCTTGAAGTGGGCGTTGGTTGATGATAGCTATAGGCATAGCTGTATCAACATCAATAATAGACATTCTGTCTTGAATGTTTCTCTTGATTTGCATCATACCGGTGCGAACTTTCTGTTGGAGTATTTCTCCGACAAACCTAACTCGTCTCTGACCTAGGTGGTCTATATCATCGCTCTTTGATTCAGGGTCATTATTCAAAGTTATTATATTTATAATCACTGTCGCCAAGTCTTCTTTGGAAATAGTACGACGAGCCAAAGATGCATCATCCATTCCCTTTCCGAAACGTTGATTGAATCTAAAACGTCCAACTGGAGAAAGGTCGTATCGTTCAGGAGTAAATAAAGAATCAATAAATTCTTTTGCGTTATCAGCTGTAGCCATATCACCGTCTCGAAGACGCTTGTAAATCTCAATATAAGAATCATTTAGACTTTTTACTCCGTCTTTTTCTAAACATTCTTTTATAGTTTTCTCAAAAATAGGATTTGCGGAAAAAGCCTTTAAAATAGCCTCATTAGTGCCGTAACCCATCGCTCGGAGTAGTGCTGTCGCAGGGAATTTTCTCTTTTTATCTATTCTTATGTATATTGCTCCGTCTGATTCGGATTCTATTTCAATCCAAACTCCGCGAGCCGGAATAATTTTAGCGCCGAAATATCTATTACCTTTACTTTCAGATTCTGTAAAGAAAACTCCAAAACTTCTGGCGAGCTGTGGCACGATTACGCGTTCTACTCCATTGATAATAAAAGTTCCATGATTAGTCATCAAAGGAAGCTCCGACATAAATATTTCTTGTTCCTTTACTGTTCCTAAAATTTTGTTCGTCAACTTTACTCGCGCTTTCAAAAGCCCTTGGTAAGAGAGCTTATTTATTTTAGAATTATTTTCATCAGTTTTTGATTCACCTAAAGAGAAAGAAGTGAATTCCAACTGAAACTTTTTACCGGAATAGTCTACGATTGGAGAAAATTCCTTGAACACTTCTCCAATTCCTTGTTCTATCAACCACTTAAAACTTTTTACCTGAGCTTCGATTAAATTTGGAAATTTTACCAAGGGTTTCTTGTACCTTGAGAAATATTTCTTCGGATGCTTACTTATCGTATGCATATTTATTTTTTCCAAATAAAACTACAAAATGCAAAAAGAAAACAGACGAAAAATGCTTTCTTTTAGCTTCTTATAGAGATATTTAGATATGATTAAGTTAAAACCCTTATAATTAAACACTTATCTGACACAGGATTCCATCCGATACTCAATCAATGAATCTCAGATAGACTACTCTATTCCGCCATTTTTGTCAACCGTACCCTTCCACTCATCAATAAGCTTATGATTTCCGGAAAGAAGAACTTTTGGAACGCGATAACTTATCCCCGAGTATGGATTTGCTTTTAATTTGTACATTTTGTACAATATGGCTATGAATATAAAAACATTGTCCACAACAGAAGCTCGAGAGAAAATGAGCGATCTAGTAAATATTGTATCTACCAGTCGTAAATCTATCGTTATTGGACGTAGGAATATTCCAGAAGTAGTGCTTATCCCCTTCCCGACTTTTTGGAATGGAAAATTCTCCGAAATAACAAATATCAACGCGTACTCAAAAAGCTTTGATTTTCTAACAAACGAACCTGAAATTTATTCCACAAAAGATATCAAGCGTAAATATGCATAAAATCGGACACATAATTCTGACACCATTTCCATTTACAGATCTTTCCGATAATAAAGTTCGTCCAGCACTAGTACTTGGAGTACAAAACGAAGGTGATGATATCACCGTTTGTTTTATTTCTTCAATTGTTGCTTATAATTTGCAAAATAAAATTCATAAATTTGATATTTTAATTGATTCAAAAGATAAGAATTTTAAAAAAACAGGATTAAAATTAAAATCAGTCATTAAAGTAACAAAAATCGCCACCCTAGATAAAGCTGTAGTTCTTGGACAAATTGGAGAATTAGATATTCAAACTATGAATAAGGTACGGAATGTTTTAAAAATTTATTTTAGATTATAGTTCTTTCTTTTTCCATTCATCTATAAGCTTATGATTTCCAGAAAGTAAAACTTTCGGAACGCGATAGTTTTTATTTTTATATTTTAAAACTTCCGGGCGAGTGTAGACTTCACTACTAGAGACTCTTTCTTCTTCCAATGATTCATATCTACCCAAAACTCCCGGAATTTGCCTGGAAATAGAATCTATCAAAACCATTGCCGGAAGTTCGCCTCCGGTCAACACATAATCCCCTATTGAAATCTCTTCTGCTTTCAAAATTTTCTGAACTCGCGCATCTATGCCCTCATAACGTCCAGAAATTAAAATAACATCCGTGTATTTTTTTGCAGATATTTTTGCATAAGATGTATCAAACTTTTTTCCGGAAGTAGAAAATAAAATAATTTTCGTTTTCTTTCCGCCTCTACGGCGGATCGCCGATGAGGCGATTTGAAATGCTTTCAAAAACAACTCTGGCCTCAAAACCATTCCTGGACCTCCACCATAAGGCCTGCCATCCACTCGCTCTTTTGGCTTGCAAAAACTCATCGGATTATAGAATTTAACAGAGACAAGCTTGTTTTCTATCGCCCGCCCTAAAATAGACTCTTTTAAATAAGAGTCAAACATCTCCGGAAAAATTGTAATAATATGAAAACGCATAAATTATTTATAGCATACTCTCTATATAAATAGAAAACCACTGGGTTTTCCAGTGGAGTTTTTTCTCACGATTTTCTCCAGAGCGGAGGCCCGTGAGATGGACCTCCGCTCAAAATCACCTTCCCAACTTCCTTCTCGCCCATGTGCGCAGACGTTCCATCTTCGACTCTTTGAACTCGATGACTATATGGTAACCACGCGCATCACTAAACTCTTCACGAACAGAAGATTTGCCCCTCAATCCATTCTGGACATAGAGGCTCCAATCCAGGACCCAGAGCATCTTGTCCTCGTCTTCAGTCAATTGATACTTTATGCTTGCAAGTTCTTCCCAATCAAGAGCATTCTCCTTCTTGAGATTACGCGCAAGCTTTTCAAGTAATTCTTTTCTGAAGCCCGCATCTCTGATACCAAAAATGCAAACAACAAAACTACTCGAAGTCACATTATAACTTGTGCTAATTATCATAGTACGGTCTCCTTTCCTAATAAATAATAACATTAAAAATATGCAATAGACAGCATACTAAAAAACACCCCTTTTGGGGTGTTTTTTAGTATGTTTTATTTATATTCCTTTCAAATCTTCCATTGCTTGATCTACGGTCTTCAATGTCGTAGGAGCGCTCTGTGGTCTTTCCACTCTCTCTGGTCTTGTGCTTCCTTCCGGCTCGTTAATTTTCAAATTTACGCGAGCATTGTTTTTCATACCGATAATTCGGAGTAAAGTACGAATAGCTTTTGCTGTATTTCCCATTCTTCCGATAATCTTGCCCATATCGGCAGGATTTACAGTTAGACTGATAAGCACGCCCATCTCATCGACAGTACGATCGATTTTTATATCGTTCGGATTATCTACGAGAGCTTTTACTACATACTCCAAAAACACCTTGTCTGCTTCTTCCATAATATTTTACATTATTAATCTTTTATAATCGTGCAGTATTCCGACGTAACTGCTTACCGTATCATTATACAAAACTATTTTTTAGCTTTCAACCCCTCTGCTCGCGAGCAGAGGGGTCAACTCTTTTTTCTTACTTCTTTGCTTTTAATTCCTTGCGTTTTTGCGTTGGTTTCTTTTTTGGTAAAACATTTATCTTCTTACCTTCGATGACTTTATCATTCACTAAAAAGTTATGCATCGTATCAGAACATTTTGCTCCTTGAGACATCCAATACTTTATTCTATCAGTGATAAAATTTGCTCTAGTTTTCTTGTCTATCGCTTTTGGATTATAAGTTCCGAGTAATTCCAAAAATCTTCCGCTCTTGGTGCTATTTTTTGAATCGGTCAAAACTACCCGAAAAGATGGGTCGTTCTTTCTGCCTATTCTTTGCAATCTTATTTTTAACATGGTCTTAGCTTAACATAAAAAATTTTAAAAGCAATATGCGGATATTTGTGTTATATTTAACAAAATGAAAGCCCAAAAAAATAACCATTTAAATAAATTAGAAGGAATTATATCCATTACTGCAAAAGGTACTGGATATGTCGCAATCGGAGGAGAAAAAAGCAGACAAAATGGAGAAGATCCTGAAATTGATTTCAAGCATTTAAATACAGCCCTTCATGGAGACACTGTAGAGATAATCCTTCACCCAAAAGGAAAAAACAGACAAAGTGCAGAAGTATCGAGAATAATTAATCGCGCAAAAATCCGTTTTGCCGGAGTTTTGGAATTAAAAAACGGCATATTTTTCTTTAATCCTGATGATACAAAAATGTATACAGATATTCTAATCAGAGAAAAAATGACAAACGGAGCAAAAGCCGGAGACAAAGTTTTTGTTGAAATAGTTTCTTGGACAGATGCTCGTAAAACTCCGGAAGGTAAAGTGATAAAGGTTTTAGGACGCCCGGGTGACAACAATACCGAGATGCAAGCTATCGCAATAGAAAAAGGTTTTGATTCAGAATTGCCAGACAAAGTAGAAGATGAAGCAAGAGAAATAAAAAAACACGGGATAAAAGAAAATGATTATGTAGGGCGCAAAGATTTTAGAAAAGTTTTAACTTTTACCATTGATCCATCAGACGCAAAAGATTTTGATGATGCAATTTCTTTTCAAGAGCTCCCTCTACTCAATAAGGAGAGGGCGGGGGGTGAGGTATACGAAATAGGTATCCACATCGCCGACGTTTCGCATTATGTAAAAGTCGGAAGTGCTCTAGATATAGAAGCAAAAGGCCGTGGAACTTCGGTATACCTAGTAGACAGGACAATTCCCATGCTTCCAGAGGAACTTTCAAATGACTTATGTAGTCTAGTTCCAAATAAAGACAGACTCACGATGAGCGCCGTCTTTGTTATAGAAAAAAACGCAAACAATCATTTAAAAATAAAAAACGAATGGTATGGACGCACCGTAATCCATTCTCAAAAAAGATTTACTTATGAAGAAGCAGAAGAAACAATAAAAAAATCAGGCTCTCCCCTACACAAAGAATTGTCTACTTTAAACAATTTAGCAAAACTCCTCACGATTGAAAGATTTAAAAAAGGTGCTATGTCACTAGAACAAGAAGAAGTAAAGTTTGTGCTAGATAAAAATGGAGTTCCAATAAAAGTAATAAAAAAGGAACGTGGCGACTCAAACAAACTAGTCGAAGAGTTTATGCTTTTGGCAAATAAAAAAGTGGCGGAAACTCTATCGCCAAAAATGATAAAAGGCAAGAAAGACGAAAGCATCTCTCTATATCGTATTCACGATCTTCCAAGCAGAGAAAAAATGGAGGATTTGGCATTTTTCTTGCGAAGTTTGGGTTATAAAGTTTCTTTAGTTAATGGAATTATCCCAAAATATGAAATAAATAACATCCTGAAAGGATTGGCAGGAAAAAATACGAAAGAAACAATCAGAAATACGGTCAGCCGAGCAATCATCAGATCTATGGCCAAAGCAATTTATTCCACAAAAAATATCGGACATTACGGTCTAGCTTTTGAACATTACACCCATTTTACTTCCCCTATCAGAAGATATCCAGACATAATGATACACAGAATATTAACTGACTATCTAAAAAAAGCCCCGACGCCTAGAGGGGTCGGGGTCCCGACCGCAAGCGTCGGGAAAAAACTGCTTGAATACGAAAAAATTGCCAGAATTTCATCCGAGCAAGAAAAACGCGCCTCTGATGCAGAGAGGGCTTCTATAAAATACAAACAAGTTGAATACATGAGTAAACGAACAGGAGAACATTTTGAAGGCATCATCAGTGGCATCACCGAATGGGGTATCTATGTGGAAGAAATTGAAACAAAATGCGAAGGACTCGTGCGAGTGCGAGACATGAAAGACGATTATTATATTTTCAACGAAAAAAAATTGGAATTACTCGGACAAAAAAAGAAAAAAGGATATCATTTAGGTGATTCTGTGAAAATGAAAGTAAAAGGAGTTGATTTGGAAAGAAAAACAATAGATTATATTTTATTATGAAAAAATACCTTTTAATATTTACTATTTTTGTTTTGTTTTTTTCTATTTCTTTTGCAAGAAAAACTGAAGCTGTTTCTCAGTATTTTTATATCAATAAAGATACAAAACAACAATTAAAACTATCAGCCAAAGCATATCTCGTCGGCGATTTGAATACCGGAGAAGTAATCCTTTCTAAAAATCAAGAAGATAAATTCCCTATCGCTTCTATTTCCAAGCTCATGACGGCACTCGTCGCAAATCTAGTGATGAAATCGGACGACACTACAAAAGTAAGCAAAAAGGCTATAAATACAAAAGGCACAAATGGTGAATTAAAATTTGGAGAAAAAATAAAAATCTCTACTTTACTCTATCCTCTACTTTTAGAATCCAGCAACGATGCAGCGGAAGTAATCGCGGAATATTTCACCAGAGATAGCTTTATAGCGAAGATGAATGAACAGACAAACATTTTAAAAATGTCTGGAACTGTTTATGAAGATCCGAGTGGTCTTTCCTCAAACAATCAATCAACCGTTTCCGATATATTCAAATTAACAGGATATTTAAATAAAGAAAAAATAGAAATTCTCCAAATTACCACTAAAAAAAGTTATTCCAATAAAAGCCATAGCTGGTCAAATATCAGCCAATTCCTAAACAAAGAAGGATATTTTGGAGGAAAGAGTGGTTATACAGACGAAGCAAAACAAACAGTTGTTTCCAACTTTTCATTACCCCTCGGACAAACAGGACTTCGACCAATCTCTATAATATTACTCTCAAGTTCTGACAGAAAGAAAGATGTAGAAACTATTTTAAAATACTTAAAGAAAAATGTGTATTATGGAGGCGCTTCGGATGCAAATACTAATTGGGTGCAAGAAAAAGTCGGGATGCCGGACATAAAAGACCCAAATTTTATAACTATGACTTTCGGTGGTGATATGATGCTTGACCGCGGAGTAAAAAATTCAGTTAGAAAAAATTTCAACAATGATTATTCCAAACTTTTTCAAAAATCAAAAGATTTGTCTGAATTATTAAAAGATTCCGATATTGTATTCGCAAACTTAGAAGGTACTGTCTCTGATCAAGGTACTGATCAGAAAAATCTATATTCTTTTAGAATGGATCCGACTGTTATCCCAGCTTTAAAAGGTCTAGGTATAAATGTTTTATCTCTAGCAAACAACCATATGGCTGATTGGGGTCGTATCGCTTTTATTGACACACTTTCTCGCCTAAAAGAAAATGAAATATTTTACACTGGTGGAGGAAATAATATTTTGGAAGCAAAAACACCTGTGATTATTGAAAAATATGGAATGAAAATCGGATTTCTTAGTTTCTCCGATAAAGGACCAGACTATATGAAAGCAACTACCGACAAAGCGGGTGTCCTCCTCGTCAGTGATCCTGATTTTGATGAAATAATAAAAAATGCATCAAAACAAGTTAACTATCTAATTGTTTCTTTCCATTTCGGTGAAGAATATATAAAAAAACATAATAAAAGACAAGAAAATTTAGCACACAAAGCAATAGATGCTGGCGCAAAAATAATCATTGGCGCACATCCGCATGTAGTAGAAGACACAGAAGTTTATAAAAATGGATATATTGCCTACTCACTCGGCAATTTTATATTTGACCAATCTTGGAGCATAGAAACAATGAAAGGCATGCTACTAAAAATAAAATTATTCAGAGATGGTTCTATGACCGTCCAAAAAAATCCTACACAACAAAATTCCGTCTTTCAAATAAGTAAAATAACTAAAGGAAAAGAAGAAAAAGTAAAGTTTAAATAAAATTATCTAGCTTTGGCTTTAGCTTGATTTTCTTGTTGTTTTTTTCTTATAAGTCCATTTATTATTATCAAATCTGATGGATAATTTTCTGTCATCTTTTCAAGTTTTGTTAAACCAGCACACAATTCATCTATTACTTTTGATTTTGCTTCATCTGGTAAAATATATTCTGTATCACCATCTGAATCTACTCTTGGCTGAGTAAGATTTCCAATAGTTTCAGAAAGATTTATATTATCTTTCAATCTTCCTTCTAATATTCCTTTTACTTGTTTAAGTTCTGCTAGAGATAATTCAGTAAAAGATTTAGAAAGCAACTCCCATTCCCTCTTAGCTCTAAGCCTTAAAGATGTTTGATCTAAAAATGTTTCAGTATTCATATTTTTTATTATAACATACCCTATTTCGCAATTTGGGTAGCTTCTTCTAACTGTCAAACATCGGATGTTTGACAGTCTAATGCGAGCTCATCGTTAATTTCTTTTACTCCACTTGTTTGAACAAAGTCTATATACTCTTTGATATTTCTAAACTGTCCGATAATAATGTCATTATACAAAAGTTCACCCCAACGATTTTCTTTAACATAATCTTGATAGCTTGACCATGGAAAATCATCCTCCTTCCTACGCCACTCATTTAATTTTTTTGGATTCAAATGAACATAAGCAGAAAGATGCAACAATTGTTCATTATCCTCAACATGAACGGCTTTATATGGACCCTGAAAAAGATGACCAGAAACCCCATAACGGGTATTAAAATATTTTGTATAAGAATTCAAAACTCTTTGCATATATTTTCCCATTCCACCTTCTTTCACTTCTTTTACAATTAAATGAAAATGGTTTGGCATTAAAGCAAAACTAGCTAACTCAACAAATCTTTTTGAAATTACATGTTTTGTTATATCGCCAACTGTGTCAAACACCCGATGTTTGACATAAAGAGAAATAATTCTAGAAATTTGAGGAAAATTATTTTCTGCTTGAAAGTATAAAATAAGAAAAAGAAAACGAATTCGATCTCGATCATCTTTAAAAATTATCTTTTTACCAACTCCCCTATTAAAAATGTGATAATACTCATCTACTGAAATATTGTCTCTTTTCATTACTTAATTTTATCCCAAACAATATATTACTGTCAAACATCGGATGTTTGACAGACAGAGAAAGTGAAATTTAAACAAAAGGAAAAGGCGCCGTACTTGAGGTCGTGCGCCCGTGTGCCAGATGATCTGGTCTTGGTTGATTGTTAGGAGTTTTGCTGGCCACCAGTTGCAACCTTAGCGGCTGCGATTTCAGCTGCGATAGCTTCGGCTTTGACAATCCTCTGAGGAAGTCTGCCTTGCAACCTCAACTGCTCGACCTTGCGAGCTACAATGCCACTCTTGAGCAGATCTTGCATCGTCTCCGTGATCATTGCTTTAGCACGATTGATAGTCAGGAACCTGTGTTCGAAACTATTTGGCCCACTCCGTAGTGCATCCCTGAAGGCTCTTACATCTTGCATACCAAACGCAGCTAACCAATCTTCAGGGTCTTTATCCCAACTTGCTTCTGTTGCCATAAGAAGATCATTCCTTTCTTTAAAATGAGTATATATATATTGGCTTTCTGTCAAGGTTATTTCAACATCCTATTTCGCAATCTGGGTGGCTTCTTCGAACTTTACCGAGAGGAGTTTTGAAGCTCCATTTGCGCCAATAGTGACGCCGTAGAGCATCCCAGCGCGAGACATTGTCTCCCTATTGTGAGTGACAACGATAAGCTGTGAATGCTTTGAAAGTTTCTCTAACATATCACCATATTTGCGTGAATTTGCTTCATCCAAGGCAGCATCAGTTTCATCTAACACCAAAAATGGAGGTGGATTGACTTGTGACATAGCGAAAAGTAAAGCGATAGATGTAAGGGACCTTTCCCCACCGGAGAGCGCATGAAGCTCTTTTACTTTTTTATGAGGGAGAGAAACATTTATTTCTATTCCTTCAGGCAAGATTTCTTCATCATCTTCAAATTCCGTATATTCTTCTTCATAATCTTTTCCCGACGCTTGCGGTCGGGATCCCGACCCCTCTGGGCGTCGGGACTTTTTTGTCGGAGCAACAATAGAAAGAGACCCATGACCACCACCAAACATCAATGAGAAAAATTCTTGAAATTCCACATTTATCTTTTTTACACCTTCTTTGAATTCTATATCTATCTTTTCTTTCAAGTCCGCAATGAGTTTATTTAAAGATTCAATACTCTTGGTCAAATCCTCCATTTCTTTCGCTAAAAATTCATCTCTCTCTGTTACTTCTTTAAACTCTTTCATTATTTCTACTCCACTACCGAGTCCAGCATCTTCTAATTTTATCTTTATTCTCTCTATCTTCTTTTTTAATTCTTCTTGACTAAATTCTTCCCCATTTTTATCTTCAATTTTGAAATCTTTATAAGCTAAAATCTCTTGACCAATGAGTGCCACACCTTCTTTCATTTCATTTAGAAAAGCATCACTTCTGGCCTTCAAACTTCCCTCTTTTATATTTACGAGCTCCAAAGCTGAAGAAAGTTCTTGTTGCTTAACTTTCAAAGTAAATTTCTCTCGTTCTAGATCACGCAAGGTTTCTATTTCTTTATTTATTATTTGTTTGAGTATTTCTATCTGACTACCGAAATTTTTTTCTTTATTTTCCATCTCCTTTATTTCTGCCAAAATACTAACTTGAGAATTTTTCAAATCTTGTAATTCTTTTTCATTATTTTCTCTGTTTTCTATCTGCTCTTTACTTATTTCCCCAAATTCTCTTCCACAAGTCGGACACCTATCGGAAATTTTTACTCTATTTTGTTTCGCTTCAATCATTCCTTCTATTCTTCCGAGTTTTCGTTCCATTTCACCTTTTAATCCACGAATAGAATTCAAACTACCTTCCACATTCCTCAATTCATCTATTTTTTTATTACCTTTAGCTGAGCTATCACCTTCTGTAACAGATATCTTACTAACAATACTTTCAAGTTCTTTTTTTAATTTATTTCTTTCAGTAGATAAATTATTTTTCTCATTATCTATAAAAATATCTTCTTTTTTGAGATATTCTCTGTAAAGAACAGAGAGTTCTGTCTGCATAATCTTTCCTTTTTCAAATTTTTCTACCTGTTTCTTTAAAAAATTCAAGTGTGGAGCATTCTCTCTACGCAAGAGAGTCACTTCTTTCATATTTTCTTCTGTTCGCTCTAACTTCCTTGTGCTGTCTTTTATTTTATATTGAAAAATTTTAAGTCCGAGAGCGTCTTCCACCATTTCTCGTCTATCCTGCATATTCGCATTCAAAATCCTATCCGCTTCACCTTGCGAAATGATGTGGTGGCCAGAGGATCCGATATTTACCGAGGCCAAAAGGTTGTGAATATCTCTCAATCTGACTTCTGTTCCATTTAAACTATATTTATTTAATCCATCTGAAAATACTTCACGAGAAATATTAATCGTCTCATAATTTAGATTTATATCTTCTCCCCCATCATTATCTAATTTAAAAATCTTATCAGGATTATTGAAATAAATTGAAACCGAAGCATGTGAACCTTTGGAAAGATTCTTTGACCCTTTGAAAATAAGGTCAAGGCCGGACTTTCCACGCATAGACTTCATCGACTGCTCACCCAAAACATAACGGATAGCTTCCACCACATTTGATTTTCCGGAACCATTTGGCCCGACGACACAAACAACAGGATTACCAAAATCCAAAACAGTTTTTTGAGCAAAAGATTTAAAACCATTTATTTCTAATGTTTTGAGTCGCATAATATAATTTTAATCCAGCCAATTTTTTACTTTTAAAGCCGCTTCAGCTGCTTTTTGTTCTGCTTCTTGTTTTGATTGACCTTTACCTTCCGCTATTAAATTTGGTCCAAAATAAATACCAACTGTAAAATGTTTGTCATGGTCTGGACCTGATTCATGGAGTACTTTATAAGCAGGTGTAAAATTTACAAATTCTTGCGCCTTTTCTTGCACCAATGATTTCGCATCACGCCAAAGCTTTTTTATGACTATTTCTTCTGTTTTTGGTAAAAGAGTTTTATGAATAAATTTATCTACCATCTCTATCCCTTGATCCAAATACAAAGCGCCAATATATGCCTCATAAGTATTTGCTAAAATGTATTGTCTGGCTTTGCCATTGTCTTTCGCTTCACCTTTAGATAAAAGTAAATAATCATTCATACCCACATTTGAGGCAATTTCAGAAATAATAACTGCATTTACAAGGGCAGAACGCAAAGCAGTCAATTCCCCTTCTGTATAACTAGAATATTTTTTATAAAGAAAATCTGTCACAATCAATTCGAGCACTGCATCACCTAAAAATTCCAATCGTTCATTGTGTGAAAGATTTGTGGAAGGATTTTCATTTATATAAGAACGATGAATAAAAGCTTGTTCCAAAAGTTTTTTATTCTTAAATATTATTTTTGTTTTTTTCTCAAAGTTTGAAAAATTTATCATATTATTTAGGTTTTTTTATCCCGACGCTTTCAGGTCGGGACTCCGACTTTACGTCGGAGCTAATAATTTCAACCGCCTTTGCAATAAGTGGAATAATGTCATTATAGATACGAAGCTCTGGAATTTCAGTCATCTCAAACCACCTTGCGCCATCTAGTCCACCAGACTTTTCCAAAACAAGTTCTTTATATTCGCTAGAAGCCAGAAAATAAACAACTTTTTTCAAGCTCTTTCCTTTTTCTGGATGACTTGCGACATATTCATTTGCTCCGAGCTTTTCTTCCACCTCAATATCAAGTCCTATCTCTTCCTTAATTTCTCTTTTTGTAGCCTCTTTTTCACTTTCTCCATCTTCTATGCTTCCTTTCGAAATGGTCCAGTATCCAAAAACATCATGCACTAAAGCAAAGAAAATTTTTCCATCTTTTTTTGCATATACCAATGCTCCACCCTTTTTTTCTATCGGCAATTTACTAATATCTACCGGATCTTTTAAATCAGCATGATTTTTCTTATGATTGGATGACTTCTGGTGCTCTTTATCTGGTTCACCTATTTCTTTATAGACTGCTCCGAGCACACCATTTACAAATTTACCAGAATTTTCTCCACCGAAAGTTTTTGCCAATTCTATCGCTTCATTTATCGCCACTTTTGGAGGCACTTGCGTTCTGTCGCCAAAAAGAAGCTCGGTTAATCCAATTCGGAGAATGTTTCTATCAACCACAGAAATCTTGTCTATTGGCCAATCAGGAGCAGAAGCTTCTATTATCTTATCTATCATCACCTGTTTCTTTAAAATCTGATCTATCAAAGAAAATACAAAAGCGTCATCCTCGAGCCCGGGAGCAAATTCTTTCAAATTTCTTTTTAATGCCTTTTTTATCTCTTCATCTAGAGAGCCACTATTCTTTTTATCTGCAGGCAAAAAGTCCCACTCAAAAAGAGTTTGGAGCACTATTGATCTTGATAAATGTCGATTAGCCATCCCGTTAGAGGCAGGTCGCGGTCTTTTTTTGAAAACCCTGACCTATACCCAACTAAATATTTACTTGATAAAAATCTAACTATTCGACCTCCCATTGCGACCGCGGCCTCTAACGGGATAAACTAACCTTTTGCTTCCGCCTTCTTTGCTTTTGCTTTCTTTTGTTTCTTTTCTGTCTTTTTTATTAAATCCAAAACCTTTTTACCGCGATAAAAACCGCAAGAAGAACACACTGTGTGGCGTCTTTTCAAAAGCTTGCAATTTTCACACTTGGAAAAACTCGTGCTTTCAATTGCATGATGTGAACGCCTGTTTCCTGTATGCGATTTTGTGCTCCTCATTCGTACTACCATAATGGTTTTATACTAGCATATTATTGATTAAATGCAATTACGAAGAGCTTGCTCGGATGTCTGTGCCCGTTTATTATGCGGACTTTGGATGCGGGAACTTTAAAATGTTCAGACACCAGCTCTAAAACACGCGTATTTGCTTGGTTGCGCTCTGCTTTTTCTTTAACTGAAATTTCATAGTGATCCTCTGATTTTTGAGAAAAAGACTCTTTCCTAGCACCGGCTTTAACTTTCACATGAATATACATAAGGTTATTCTAGCATATTGCGTTTTGGGCTTTAATATGCAATAATCATGGAATGAATTTAGTAACCCAGATTCTGCCCTATGCGCAGATAATCCTTTCGGTAATATTAGTGACAGCTATCCTCCTCCAACAGTCTAGCGCCGGAGTAGGCGGAGCTTTGGGTGGAAGTGGTGCAGAAGGCTTTCATGCCACTCGCCGAGGTTTTGAGAAGTTCCTTTTTTACTTATCTATTGTCTGTGGAGTTCTCTTTGCTTTATTTGCATTGCTTAGTATAATAATAAAAGCTAATAGCTAGGAAGGGGTAAAAGAATGTTAAAAGAGCACGGATATTTTTTTGCTAAAAAATTCCTCGTGCTCGCGCCAGTCGCGCTCCCAAGTCTCTTTTAACATTCTTTTACCCCAGAAAATCATGTTTAATTTTAAATTACCTTCAAAAAAAGATATTAATACAATTTTTTATTCATTCTCCAAAAAAGAATACATGGTTTTTATTGGGCTTCTGGTGGTTTTGTTATTAAGCACCATATTAATACTGGAAAGCATTAATAAATCTTTCATGGTAGGTGTTCCACTCGAGGGAGGTTCTGTATCTATCGGTGTAGTTGGAGTTCCACGTTTTATAAACCCTATACTCGCAAATTCAGAAGCAGACTTAGATTTAGTTTCTTTAATTTATTCAGGCTTAATGAGAAAAGATGGCAACAACGATTTAATTCCTGATTTAGCAGAAAAATATGAAATGTCAAAAAACGGTTTGACTTACACTTTTATTCTAAAAGATAAAATATATTTCCAAGACGGTAAACCCGTCACAGCGGAAGACGTCCTGTTTACCATAGACAAAATCAAAGACTCGGTTATTAAAAGTCCACACAGAATTGATTGGGAAGGTGTAAATGTAGAAAAAAAAGATGAGAAAACTATTATATTTACCTTAAAGCAACCCTATGCTTCATTTTTAGAAAATGCGACTCTCGGCATAATGCCCGCCCACTTGTGGGACAATTCACCGATGGAACTCAATGAAACAAACATTAATCCTATTGGTTCCGGTCCTTATATGATAAATGGAATAAATAAACAATCATCCGGAATTGTAAACTATTACAAATTAATTCCTTTCAAAAAATTTGCATTAGGCAAACCATATATCAAAAATATCAATCTTCATTTCTTCCAAAATGAAAGTGACCTTGTAAATGCCCTTTTAAATAAATCCGTAGATCAAATCAGCTCTATATCCCCTCAAAATGCCGACAGCTTGAAAGAAAAAGGTTATCAAATAGAATCTATCGCTCTACCGAGAGTATTCGGACTTTTCTTCAATCAAAATGCAAACCATCTTTTTACAAATAAAGCAATCGTCTCAGCTATTAATCAAACAATAGACAAAGAAAAAATCGTTAAAGAAGTCCTCTTAGGTTATGGAACTGTAATAAATAGCCCAATACCGCCAAATATGACTGAATATCAAAAGCCAGCCACTCTGTCTAGCATCCCTCGAGCAGATTTACTAAAAAAAGTTAAAGACAGCCTGACAAAAGATGGTTGGAAAACTGGAACAGATGGATTTCTAGAAAAAACCACCACAGTAAATAAAAAGAAAGTAATTACTAAACTTGAATTCTCTATTTCGACAAGTAATGCAGAAGACCTAGCAAAAACGGCTGAACTTATAAAACAAGACTTGGCGGAAATAGGCATGAAGGTTGAAGTAAAAACTTTTGAAACTGGCAATCTAAATCAAAACGTGATTCGTCCACGTAAATATGACGCCCTCTTATTCGGAGAAGTTATAAATCATGAATCCGACCTTTTTGCTTTCTGGCATTCTTCTCAAAGAAAAGACCCAGGGTTCAATGTAGCCATGTATACCAATGCAAAAGTAGATAAAATATTAGAAGACGCATCTATAATTGTCGATGAAAATGCCAGAATAAAAAAATATGTTCAATTTGAAGATGAAATCAAAAAAGACATGGGATCTGTTTTTCTCTATAGCCCAAGCTTCCTATATATAGTTTCAAATAACCTAAAGCAATTTAAAATAAATCAGATTATTTCACCTTCTGATCGTTATCTAAATGCATATAAATGGTACCTACAAACAGAAAATGTTTGGAAAATATTCACCCCGACGCAGTAGGTCGGGGCCTAGACAGAATCGTCGGGGCTAAATTAACAATAATAAAAATTACAAATGAAAAGAAAACAAAGACTATCCTTCAGCGCAATAAGTGTTGACCCTGCCAAAAGTGCTACACACAACGTCGTAGTTGGAAATAAAGAACATAAAACACCTTTCGTTCGCAAACCTTTTGAAAAGACGGAGCGAAAAAAGTCTATGAGTAATTCGACTTTCCAATACAAAAAGAAAAAATTTGGACAAGGAAACAGACAAAACTCTTTTAACAGCAAAAACCAACTAAACTCAAGTAAAAAAATTCTTCCCCCAGAAAAAGGCGTAGTTCGCATTATCCCCCTCGGTGGATGTGAAGAAGTCGGTAAAAATATGACTGCGATAGAAATCGGTGATGACATCATAGTCATTGATGCCGGTATGCATTTTTCCAACGAAGCCACCCCGGGGGTTGATTACGTCATTCCAAATACCACTTATTTAGAAGAACATAAAGACAAAATCCGCGCTCTATTCATAACCCATGGACATTTGGACCATATCGGAGGTGTGCCACTCGTACTTTCACGCATTGGAAACCCACCTGTTTATGCCAGAAATTTCTCTATGTTACTGATGAAGAAACGCCAAGCAGAATTTCCTCATCTACCACCAATGAAAGAAAATGTTGTGGAAAAAGATTCGACAATAACCTGCGGAAAAATAAAAATAAAGTTTTTTGGTGTTACTCACACTATCCCAGACTCGATGGGTATCATCATTGAAACAGAACACGGATGGATAGTCACTCCCGGCGATTATAAACTCGACCAAATAGACGGCATCGTCTCCAAAGAAGAAGAAAAAGAATATTCTATTTTTGATAAAGCAAAAGTCCTCCTTTTGATGACTGACTCCACAAACATTGAAAATGAAGGATTCTCTCTGCCTGAAATAAAAGTTCACCAAGGGCTCGATAATTTGATAAAAAAAATAAACGGCCGAGTAATCATTGCCGCTTTTGCTTCACACATCACTCGCCTAGTGCATATAGTAAAAACAGCTGAAGCTCTAGGAAAAAAAGTAGCTTTTGACGGACGTTCCATAAAAACAAACCTGGAAGTAGCCATAGAAGCCGGTTACTTCACTCCAAAAAAAGAAACAATCATCCCAATAGAAGAAGCCACAAACTATCCTCCAAACAAAATCATCGTCCTTATGACCGGAGCTCAAGGTGAAGAATTTGCCGCTTTAAACCGCGCAGCCAATAAATCAAATAAGAAGTTTTCATTAAATAAAGGAGACACAATTATCCTTTCCGCTTCCATCGTCCCAGGAAACGAACTTCAAGTCCAAAAGATGAAAGATAGTTTGACTAGACAGGGCGTCCGAATCATCAGCTACCGCACTGGAGGTGAAGATTTCGTTCATGCCACAGGCCACGGAAATCAAGAAGACATAAAATGGCTCCACAAAAAAACTCATCCAAAATTCTTTATACCTATTCACGGATGGCACTCAATGCTCGTAAGACATAAAGAACTCGCTCTAGAGCTCGGGATGTCCGAAGAAAATATCGTTGTTCCGGACAATGGCTCAATCATTGAAATATCTGCTGATGGACAAAAAATAATAACTAGAAAAGAAAAAGCTCCTTCTGGAGCCATGATGGTGGATGGAACATCCATCAGTGATACTCAAGACGTAGTCATTCGCGACCGTGTCATGCTCGCCCAAGACGGTATGTTTGTCATTATTGCTCTGCTCGATCAAAAGACCGGAAAATTAAAAAAATCTCCAGATTTGATTTCTCGTGGTTTCGTATACCTAAAAGAAAATCAAGAACTCCTCCGCCAAGTTAGAATCATTATAAAAAAATCAGTAGAAGATGGTATGGCAAAAATGGCTATTCAGAAAGATGCCAATTTCAATGAAAATGGAATGGATTTTGACTATATAAAAGCAGGACTAGGAGAAACAGTTTCAAAATTCTTATACCAAAAGACAGAAAAAAGGCCTTTAGTTATACCTGTAATATTAAGTGTATAGAAAGTAGTTGAAAGTTTATAAAGTTATAAAGAAAATAATTTGAATAAAAACAGAAAAATAATATATCTAGCAGGCTTTGTTTTCTCTTTATCACTTGCCTTGATATCTTATATAAACTCTAGTTTTATTTCTTCTTTCATAGATGAAAAACTTGTCGGAACAATTTATGCTCTTGCATCTTTTGTTTCAATCTTTGCTCTCCTACTAATTCCTAAAATATTCAGAAGAATAGGAGCTTATAAATTTTTATTGTGGGCAATAGGACTTAATGCATTGTCTATCCTATTATTCTCACTTTCAAAAAATGCTCTAAATGCTATTGTCTTTTTCATCTTAATTTTCACTTTCAATATTTTAATCTATTCCTCTTTGGATGAACTTCTAAAGATATCTTCTAGAGATTCCGCCACTGGAAAAATCAGAGGAAGTTACCTCACTTTCTGTAACTTGGCTTGGATAATAGCGCAATTGGCATTTGGCACTATTTTAGGAGGATTTTCTTTGAGAATGATTTATTTAGTCAGCTTTGTAATGATGCTGTTATTTTTTGTAATATCGCATTCATACTTGAGCGACATCAGAGATCCAAAATACGATCAAACAACTACAAAAAAATACATTCTAGAATTTTTTAGAAATAAAAATCTATTCCGCGCTTACGGTATAAGTTTCTTGCTTCAGTTTTTCTACGCTTGGATGGTCATTTACACGCCAATATATTTATCTATCCATTTAGGTTTTTCTTGGAAAGAAATCGGCATCATCTTTGCTATTATGCTCTTGCCATTTATTATTTTAGATATTCCTTTAGGTAAATTTTCAGATAAAATAGGTGAAAGAAAAATGTTGATGTTTGGTTTTACCATAGCCTCACTTGCCACACTATCTCTTTTCTTTATTCAAATACATGCAGTTTGGATCTGGGCATTACTCTTATTTATCACTCGAATAGGCGCAGCGAACATAGAAGTGATGAGTGAAGCTTATTTTTTCAAACACATAAAACCTGAAGAAGAACAATTCATCCAAGTTTACCGTAGCTCATCCCCTGTCGCTTATATACTCGGGCCTCTACTTGCTTTTGTTGTTTTTATTTTCATTCCATCTTTCAATCTTATCTATACAATTTTAGGAATAATAATGCTCTTTGGAGTTTATCTTTCTTCCACCATAAAGAAAAGCGATATATAATATTAAAATGACCAAAAAAAAATCTGTCGGAATACAACTTTTAGGAAAAAACGTAGATGGAAAACTTGTAGCAATACTCCAAGTCCGCGCCAAATGGAATGCAGAAAAAAATGCTCCAGAAACATACGCTGGCTCATGTCAGGTTACGGTTCATGGAAGATTAGAAGAAGGTGAGGATTTTTTGCAAGCGCTACTGCGAGAAGTAAAAGAAGAACTTGGTGAAGAAATAGTCCCAGCTATTAAAAAACTTTCAGAAAATAATAAACTTATAGAATTAGTTAATCTAGAAATGCCTGAAAAACATGTCATCACCTATGGCGGAATTGTTGAAGAAGTAATTTTGAAACAACTTTTAAATAAAGAGAAAACTAAATCTTTTGGCGGATTTAGAATAATTGCGCGTAATGAAATTAGAAAAATCGTTGACATAAAAATATCTGATAGAATAGTTGGAATAACAGACAAAAACATCATCGCTATGTTTCCAGACGAAAAAGAAGCAGTGCAACTAGCGTTCAAAAAACTCAATTAAAAAAAACGGAAGCCTTGCTTCCGTTTTTTTTGCTTTCTATTCATTATCCTTAATTCCTATCCAATCAAAAATTTCTTCTTGAAAAAGACTTTTACTATTGAAATAATCTAAAAAATCAAATCTATTTATTATCTTATTTTCTAAACGAGCGACTTCTAAATAATCTAGATAGCTACTCCACTTATATGAATTCAAGAACTTTAAAGTTTCTCTTTTATCTTTTATACCATTTTCTTTCCATTTTGGATTAACTAATTTTATTGGATTAAGATGAATATATGAAAATAAATATTTTGCTTGTGTATCCTTTGTTATGTGCACAGATCTAAATTTATTCTCGAACAAAGAACCTACTCTGCTATATTTTGCATTAAAGTATTTTGAGTAAGCAGTTAAAACTCGATGCATAAAATCAGTAATTGCGCTACCAGACGGAAGCATTGCTTCCGTTTTTTGAGTAACGTATAAATGAAAATGATTAGACATCAAGACCCAAGCACCAATATTCACTATTGGCTCCCCTTTTTCAAAATCCCAAGCATTTATCTTTCTTTTGACAATATCGTTACTAAAATCTATTCTCTGTTTAGAATTACAAAGATATAAAAGCTTCAAAAATCTTTCTCGATCTTTGTCATCTAGAAAAATTTTTTGTTTGCTATTGCCTCTACTATATATATGATAATATTCTCCCTCAATAAATTCAGTTTCTCTTACTGACATAATATATATTATATATAAACTAGAAAACGGAAGCAAGGCTTCCTTTTATTTAGAAAGCCATCATATATGTGTGCGCATTATGAAAATTCTCTTTTGAAATGCAACTTCTAGTAAAATAGAAGTATGAAAAAGCATAAGCGAAAATCATTTAAACAACTCAGTCAGTATGAACGAGATCGCATTGAAAGCCTGCGATA
>Ga0208246_1000191_pt1 | contig 57271 bp, 38 predicted proteins | sample RifOxyD2_FD_184039 | JGI IMG/M metagenome (GOLD analysis project Ga0208246, IMG submission 184039) | Soil microbial communities from Rifle, Colorado - Rifle Oxygen_injection D2 (SPAdes) | ecosystem: Environmental > Terrestrial > Deep subsurface > Rock core/Sediment | place: Rifle, Colorado... | reverse complement strand
GGATTGCCAACCTTGTCATCTTCCAATTTGATGCCCAGGTCTTTTAGATCCATGGCTTCAATAAATGCATCATAAGCACGGACAGGATTATCTTGAGAAACATAATCCTCAACGCTGGGAGGCATTGAAGTTGTTTGATTTCTGTCACCAGTGCGATACATGGCTTGCTCCTTTGGAGTGAATATGCCATATTATATCATGTTAGTAATTTAATTGCGACACAGTCTGAATTAGTAATTAGTACTTTATGTGTTTCAGGAGGAAGATCATGCTTAACGTCAACCGAGAGCGTGAAGTTGCGGGTAAGGAAAAAAAACTTTCTAAGTTCATGAAGAAAAATAAAATAGATGCATTACTTATCTCCAACCTTAATAATTTTGCCTGGATTACGGGAGGCGGGGACAGTCATGTCAGGTTGACTCAAACTGCCGGTGTTTGCACGGCTGTTTTCTCCGGCGGGAAGAAATACATTGTAACCAGCAACATAGAAGGTTTTAGGATTATGGAAGAAGAAGTAAAAGAGCTTGGTTATATTCTAAAGTCGTATAACTGGTGGGAAATAAATACAAAAGAGGAAATAATAAAAGGTTTGATTGGTTCGGGGGTTGCGGCTTCTGATGATGGAATTTTTAATACTAAAAATATTGATTCAGGATTAATGCAGCTCCGGATGGTGCTTTCCAATGAAGAAATAAAGAAATATAAATGGCTTGGGAAGAGAGCAGGTAAAGCAATGTCTCGAGTCTGTAAAAAGATAAAACAAGGATCAAAAGAAGATGATGTCTCGGCGTCTCTTGCTAAAGAGCTCTTTAAAGAAGGGATACAGCCGTCTGTACTTTTAATAGCTCAGGAAGACAGAGTAATGAGATATAGACATCCGATTCCAACTCAGAAGCCTATTAATAAATATGTTATGGTTGTACTCTGTGCCAAGAAATGGGGACTTATTGTTTCATTAACAAGAATAGTTTGTTTCGGAGAAGTATCTTCTGAGTTAAAAAAGAAGCATGCTGCGGTATTAAGAGTTGATGCTGCTTTAAACTTAGGCACAAAAGCAGGAGTTACAATTGGTGACGTATTTAAGAAAGCGCAGGTAATGTATAAAGAGGTCGGATTTGAAAAAGAGTGTATGCTTCATCATCAGGGAGGTCCAACCGGCTATAATGAGAGAGAATTTACGGGTACTCCCGATAATAAAGAAGTAATTCAGGGGAATATGGCTTTTGCCTGGAATCCTTCCATTACCGGAACGAAGAGTGAAGATACTATGATTTTAAGGAAGAACGGTAAAGTAGAGATAATAACGACTACTCCAAATTGGCCGATGGTGGAAATTAAAATTGGAAAAGAAAAATTGGAGAGACCTGATATTCTGGTAAAGCAATAATTTGATGAAAGTATACTTTGATACACTTGGGTGCAAGATAAATCAGTATGAAACCCAGGCTGTGCGTGAACAGATTTTGATGGCCGGAGGAGAAATTACTGAGGATATTTGTAAGGCGGATTATTTTATAATAAATACCTGCGTCGTTACAGAGACGGCGGAAAGAGCCTCTTTACATAAGATCAGAAAAGCTTTAAAGGATAATCCGGGAGTTAAGGTTGTTGTGACCGGATGCCTTGCTGAAATTCCTTTAAAGGTGAAAGAACTTGAGCATGTTGATTTTGTTTTTAGGAATGAAGAAAAAAAAGATCTGGCTTTTTTACTGGGTTTTGAAAAAGGGAAAAAAGAGTTTGCAGTTTCGGGCTTGTTCGGACATAAAAGGTCTTTCTTAAAGATAGAAGACGGTTGTGAAAACTCTTGCGCGTATTGTATTGTGCCTTTTACCCGGGGAAAGATAGAAAGCCGTCCGATGCAGGAGATTGTGAAAGAAGCAAAAAGGCTTTCTGATAACGGATATATGGAAATAGTTTTGACCGGGATTAACCTGGGAGCATATGGGCAAGAACTTGATAAAGATAATAATCTTCCGGTTGTAGTGGAAAATATTTTGCAAATTGAAAATCTGGGAAGGCTCAGGTTGTCTTCAATAGAACCGGAGTATATTACACCTAAGCTCCTTGATGTAATTGCAAAGAGCAGCGGTAGAGTTTGCCCGCATCTTCATATTCCGCTTCAAAGCGGAGATACGAATATGCTTAAGCTGATGAATAGAAAATATAGTGTCGAAGATTATATTTTTAAACTGAAATTGGCAAAGGAAAAAATAAAAGATTTAAGCATAACTACCGATATAATTGTCGGTTTTCCCGGAGAAACCGATAAGATGTTTGAAAGTTCTCTTGAATTAATGAAACAACAGAGGTTTTTAAAGGTGCATGTGTTTTCATACTCGGATAGGGAGGGAACGAAAGCAGCTTTAATGAAAGATAAAGTTCCGGAGGCGGAGAAAGAAAGAAGGTATAAGAAGATGCTTTTATCTTCGGAGACAAAAGGGAGGGAATTTGTAAGGACTTTTATAGGCAAAGAACTTGAAATTCTGGTAGAAGGAATAGAGAGGCGAAAGAATAAAAGCATTAAGGGTTTTTCTGAAAATTATATTAAGGTGAATATCGAGGACGGATCAGAGAGAGATATAGGAAATATAGTAAAAGTAAGACTTGAAAGAGTTGAAAAAGAAAATTACGGAAGGAAAATTTAAGAGAAATTGACGATTTACGATTGACAAATGACAATTTAATGAAGGCGGAGAAAAGTACTCCGCCGAGATTGAAAATAAATAATAACACATTAGTTTAGACTGTGAGTAACGTATTAAAGTGGAACGTGAGCAACGTTAAAGGAGATCAGGCGTATGATGGGTTGTGTATTTTGTAAGATTGTGCAGAAACAGATTCCTGCCAAGATAGTTTATGAGGATGACAGGGTGCTTGCGTTTGAGGATTCAACTCCTCAAGCACCGGTGCATATCCTGATTATTCCAAAGGAGCATATTCCGACGGTAAATGATATAAATGACAGTCACAAAGAGCTTATAAACAGTCTTTTTTCGGCGGCAAAAAAAATAGCTGAAGAAAAAAATATTGCGCAAAGAGGTTACCGGCTTGTAATGAATACTAATGCCGAAGCCGGTCAGTCGGTTTTTCATATCCATATGCATATTTTAGGCGGAAGGCATCTGGCGTGGCCTCCAGGATGAACAAAGTTCATAAGGTTTTACATTAATGTGGTGTTTAATATAATAATACCACCTCTGAAAAAGACCTTACAAACCTTAGAAACTTTAGAAACCTTACAAACTGTTTTTGACGAACAAAGGAGTTGTAAAAAGTTATGGAAACTAAGTTACCCGTTATCGCCCTTGACGGTCCTGCGGGCAGCGGAAAGAGTACTATAGCCAAGTTGGTTGCAAAGCGACTTGGTCTCCGTTATATTGATACAGGGGCAATGTATAGGGCTGTTACCTTAATGGCGATTAGAGAAAAGGTAAATACCAAATGTGAAGAGGATCTTATAGCGCTTGTGAAAAGATGCAGTATTGAATTTAAGTATGAAGAAAAAGGACTCAAAGTATTTGTAAATGGTTTGGAAGTCACCGAAGATATTCGGCTTCCTGAAGTATCAAAGAGTTCTTCAGATATCGCTGATTCTGTCGGGGTCAGAAAACATCTTGTATCTTTGCAGCAAAAGATGGGGAAATTTGGCGGTGTTATACTTGATGGCAGGGATATAGGTTCTCTGGTATTTCCAAATGCTGAGTTTAAGTTTTATTTGGATGCTTCTGTCGAAGAGCGCGCTAAGAGAAGATTTAAAGAGCTAAAAGCAAAAAGTATTGAGCAATCTCTTGAAGAGGTTAAAATAGATATTATGGCCAGGGATAAGAGAGATAAAGAAAGGGCATTCGGGGCTCTTAAACTGGTCCCTGATGCGATAAAGGTGGACACCTCTGACCTAAGCATAGAAGAAGTTGTAAATATCATCGCTTCAAGAATACTTTCTAAAGGAGATGTTCAAATATGAAAGCTATAATATTAGTAGGCGGAGAAGGTACACGCCTTCGTCCTTTAACTTTATGCTTACCAAAGGCTCTGGCGGCAGTGGTTAATGAACCGATGATTTATTATATGCTTGGATGGCTGAAAAAGCACGGGGTAAAGGAAGCAATTTTAGTTGCGTGCTATCTTCCGTCTAAATTAAAAAAAGTTATAGGCAGCAGATACTCAGGAATGAAGATAAGATATATCTATGAGGATTCACCTCTGGGAACAGGCGGGGCTATAAAACGTGCGGAAAAGTATTTAACAGGGACAACTGTTGTGATGAACGGTGATTTAATAACTAATATAGATCTTTCAAAAATGATGCGCTTCCATAAAAGTAATAAGGCAAAAGCAACAATAGCACTTACTCCTGTGGAGGATCCGTCGGCGTTTGGTTTGGTGGAAACATCAAAAGATGGGAGAGTTACCGGATTTATAGAAAAGCCCTCTCCGGAGGAAGTTCAGGGTAAAGAAACAAATATTAATGCAGGGGTCTACTTGTTTGAGCCGGAAGTATTAAAACTCATGCAGTTTAGTAAGGTCTATTCTATCGAAAGGGATATATTCCCTGTCATGGTCGGAAAGGGTTTTTATGGAATGGTCTTTAAAAAAATATACTGGATGGACTGCGGGACTGTTGAAAAATACAGGAAGGTTACCAGAGATGTACTTCTGGGAAAGTTTACTCCTTTTATAAAAGTGAAAATGAAAAATGGGGTTTCTATCGGTGAAGACTCCGTGATTGCGTCCGGCTCAAAAATAGCAGGAACTATGGTCATCGGAAAGAACTGTTCTGTGTCAAAAAATGTGTTATTAAAAAACTGTATTATATGGGATAGGGTGCAAATAGATGAAGGGGCGGTTCTCCAAAACTGTATCCTTGCTCACGGCTGTATGATTGGGAAAAATTCCATTCTTAACGGGGCAGTACTTGGAGCAGATATCTGTATAATGCCGGGGAGTAAAATGAAAAATTGCTAAAAAACAAAAAATTAAAAATACTTATGCTGTCAGTCTGGTATCCTTCAAAAGTCAGCCCCGGAAAGGGAACTTTTGTTAAAGAATTTGCGAGAGCCCTTTCCCTTTTTTCTGAAGTTACGGTCGTGAGCCCTGTTCCCGTGTCAGGGGAATTTCAAGGTAAGGAACTGCCTTTTATTAACGACAGTGCAGAAGATGGAATTCGTACAATACTGGCCTATTATAAAAAACCGGTCTTTTTTAACCTGTTGAAAGGACTCTACTACTTTACTAAGGCGTTAAAACAACTGCTAAAGAGCAGCTATAAACCTGATGTTGTAAATGCACATGTCTACTATTCTGCGCTTCCAATGCTTTTGATTCCGGAACTTAGAAAAGTTCCGCTTGCTGTTAGTGAACATTCCTCTGCCTTTATTTCAAAAAATGGCATCGGATTTATCAGGGGAATATTGGCCGGTATTATTTTTCGCAGGGCAAAGGTCATTTTGCCTGTAAGCCTGTACCTAAAGGACGCTATACTTGAATTTTCCGGGAAAATCCCGGTTGAAATTGTTCCTAACACATATGACAGGTTACTATTTAATACTTCTGCCAGAAAAGATGCAGAGGATGGAAAAACACATCTTCTTTTTGTGGGGTCGCTTGTTCCGGTTAAAGGCGTTGATATTCTGCTTAAATCCTTTTCTTTGCTAAAGGATAGGAGCCTCATCCTGGATATAGTCGGAGACGGCAGAAAGAGAAGTGAATATGAGAAACTTGCGGTTGTTCAGGGTGTGGCGGAAAGGGTAAAATTTCATGGTTTTCTTACAAAATCCGAAGTGGCTGAACTGATGTCAAAAAGTAATATCTTTGTTTTATGCAGTCGTACTGAGACCTTCGGCTGCGTGCTTATGGAAGCGGCAGGAGCCGGCCTGCCTGTTGTGACTGTTCGGGTGGGAGGAGTTCCTGAAGTGGTCAATGAAAGTATGGGAGTGCTTGTAAAACCGGACTCTCCCGAAGCATTTGCGGAAGGTATTGAGAAAATGCTTTCCATGCTTGATAAATTTGAGCCGGAAACAATAGCAGCCGAGGCGTCAGTAAGATTTAGCCATGAAAAAGTCGGAGAAAAATTGGCAGATATCCTGAGAAAACAGCTATACTGACGCCACTTGTATCCCTGACCTCGCAGGAGGAAGTGGAATCTTTTTCAAAGTATAGGAAAGTATAGAAATAAAGATGGAGAGATTTTCAGATTCTAGTTCGATGGAACCATATCTTTTATCAGTGGAATCCGGTAGTATTGTAATCAGTGAAATCTTTTTCAAAGACATAATAAATGTAAAAGACAATATGAACTGAAGAGATTGGAAGCTGCCTTTCGGGTTGATATGCAGTCATTTTAGTGCTATCATTAATATTGTTAAACCATGTTTTCACTGCGTAATTAAAGGGGAGCTATGGATAAACTAGAATCAAAACAGGATCTTGAACTGGTTTTAAAGCTTTCGAAGGTTAATGCTGAGATTAAACTTCAGTTGAAAAAGGTGATTGTAGGTCAGGAGAAAGTAATTGAAGAAGTGCTGATCAGTTTGTTTTGCAAAGGGCATTGTCTTTTAGTCGGGGTTCCGGGGCTTGCCAAGACTCTCCTTATAGAAAGTATCTCAAAGATACTGGACCTTAAGTTTAACAGGATTCAATTTACACCTGATCTTATGCCTTCAGATATTACAGGAACGGAAGTAATACAGCAGGATAAAGCAGGAGAACGGTCATTTAGATTTATTAAGGGGCCTGTTTTTGCAAATATTGTTCTGGCGGATGAGATCAATAGAACTCCTCCAAAAACACAGTCTGCGCTGCTACAGGCTATGCAGGAAAACAAAGTAAGCGCAGGAGGACAGACGCATTCGCTTCCACTTCCTTTTTTTGTATTGGCAACGCAAAACCCAATTGAACAGGAAGGTACCTATCCTCTTCCTGAGGCTCAATTAGACAGATTCTTTTTTAATATAGCGGTGAAATATCCGACTAGAGACGAGGAGAAGGATATCGTCAGGCAGACCACGGGAGCCGTAGATTATGAACTTCAACCCGTGTTAAATGCTGAGGAAATAATTGTCATGCAGGAACTTGTCAGAAGAGTGCCGGTTTCTGATTATGTAATTGACTATGCAATTGACCTGGTAGCCAAAAGCAGACCGCAGGAGGTTACATCCCCTGATTATGTAAAAGAGATGCTGGTCTGGGGTGCAAGTCCGAGAGCTTCCCAGGCTCTTATCATTGGTGCAAAAGCCAAAGCAGTGATTTCAGGAAGATTTGCGGCTTCAGTTTCTGATGTTGCGGCTGTTGCGCCTGAAGTACTGCGTCACCGTCTGGTTCTTTCTTTTAAAGCTCAGGCAGACGGGGTGACAACCGATCAAATTGTTACCCGGTTGTTAGATACGGTAAAACCCGGGTGAATTAATGGGAAAATATTTTAACCCGGAAGAACTCACAAAGTTTGCCGGTTTTTCGGTAATAGCCAAGAATCTTGTCAATGGTTTTCTGACCGGACTACATCCGGCTCTACGGAAAGGTATCAGTACGGATTTTATGGAACATAGAGAGTATTCTTTTGGAGATGAAACAAAGCGTATTGATTGGAAAGTCCTTGCTAAAAGCGACAGATATTTTATCCGCGAGTACAGAGAAGAGGCAAATCTCTCCTGCAGTATCCTTCTGGATGCTTCTGCTTCAATGGAATATGCTTCCGGAAAAATCAGCAAGTACAAATACTCTGCTTTTCTCTCGGCGGCGCTTGCCTATCTTATGACAATTCAGCAGGATAAAACCGGACTGGTCATATTTGATGACCGGATCAGGAGTTTTATTCCGGCTAAATCCGGAAAAAAGCATCTTAGTCTTATATTTGAGGAACTTGAGAATTCCAAACCTTCAGGAAGTACGATGCTTCCCGAAGTTTTACTTAAAACAGCGGGTATTCTGAAAAAGCGCGGGGTGACGGTTCTTATTACCGATCTTTACGGGGACGTCGAAACAATAATAAAAAATACAAAATATTTGCTTTCAAAAAATAGCGAAGTCATTGTATTTCAGGTGCTGGATGAGGATGAACTGGATTTGCCGTTTAAAGAACCTTTTATGTTTGAAAGTTTAGAGCAGGGCGAATCTGTTTTAGCGCTTCCGAATATGATACGGGAGGAATATAGGCTGATAATACGGGCTTTTACGGATAAATACCGGAAAGATTTTAATGCGGCAGGGATTGATTACACGCTGCTTTCAACAAAAACTCCGGTGGAAGAAGCTCTTTTATTCTATCTTGAACGAAGAGCGAGGGTTGCGGGATGAACTTTACTTTTCTTAATGCGGGTATGCTCTTTGCTCTTCCCTTGATCCTTATTCCTATTATTATACACCTTTTTTCTATAAAGAATGCAAGAGTAAAGAAGTTTCCGGAAACAAAATATATCGTACTTGCGGTAAAGAAAACCATAACGAAGATACGTTTATGGCAGTTTTTACTGCTCTTGATCCGGATTCTGATTGTTGCTCTGCTTGTGTTCTTCTTTGCGCGGGCAGTATTTCATAAGCATAATAATATTTCCCGGCAGGATGCAGCTCCGGGAACTTACTACATACTTCTGGATAATTCCTATTCTATGGGGGCGGTAAATAAAAACACCTCCTCGTTTGAAAGAGGCAAAGAAGCCTGCCTTAAAGTTTTAAAGGCTCTCAGGAGTATTGATTCGGTATCTTTTGCTCTGGTTTCAAAAGGAATAGAAGCAAAGGTAAACGGAGTGACTTCGAATCTTTTGGAAGTTGAAAACAAGATAAAATCTTCAGAACTTTCCTATAAAACCACCTCAATAAGAAGCGGAATCAATATGGCGCTGACTGCCTTAAAGGGAAATCCGGCCGGGTCAAAACAAATAATATTTGTTACGGATTTTGCTCTTCACGGATATTCTGATTTTGATTTTACCGCTTCTGAGTTTGATCCCCGGATTAATATTGTTTTCATTGATGCGGGAGAAATCTCTGATAATCTTGCGGTGAACAGCGCAGCTGCCTCAGTCTCTTCTTTTGAGAACAGAATGAAATTCAATGTAAATATCTCGGGATATTCTTCTGCCCGTTATTCCAAGGTTCCTGTAACTCTGATGTTAAATGGAATGAAAGCCTCTTATGGTTTTGCAGACGTAAAGCCGGGAAAAAATATTATTAAAACTCTGTATGCTGATTCCGGAGAACGTGAAACTGATACCGGAAATGTCAGAATAGAGAATTCAGATGCTCTGGGGATTGACAATATCTGTTATTTTACAGTTTCCGGCCGTCAAATTAAGAAGCTTCTGCTTGTAGACGGTGATGTGAAAATATCCGGCTTTTTAAGCGAGACCTTTTATTTGAATCTGGCCCTGAATCCCGGCCAGCGGTTTTCCGCCGAAATAGTCCCTTCTGTTTGCGTGTTGAATGAATTCAGGCATAAAATTCTGGCGGAGTATAAAGCGGTTATTTTGTGCAATGTTTCTTCCCTGTTACCCTCTGATGTAAACAGGCTTCTGGAGTATGTAAAGAGCGGCGGAAGTATCGTGTATTTCCTTGGAGACAAAATTGATCTTAAAAGCTATGGTGCTCTTGATCCTGTAATATTTCCGGCGAATATCACGGGGGAGGAAGAAGGAATACTGAAGATTGATGAGAAATCCGCGAGCTCAAATCATCCTGTATTAAAAAATGCTGGGACTGAAGAAATTGGTAAAGTTCAGTTTTACAGGGTTTACAGACTTTCACCCAAAAGTAAATGTTTTTCTTTTCTGGATTTTGCAAATATAAATGTTCCGATGATGCTGGAGGCCAGCAAAATATCGGCTGATTCCGGCAGGGTTATAATCTTTCCGTTCCCCGCTGACAGGGACAGGACGGATTTTCCTTTGAGAAATGCTTATGTCCCTTTTATGCAGGAATTGGCAAAGTATCTTGCGGAAGGAAGCCTGAGGGAGAGTTTATCTTCGATTTATGTGGGGGATGTCTTTAAGAGGAAATTTGAAACATCGGGTCTTTCAAATACCGTGGAAGTGACCAATCCGTCCGGAGTTACCAAAAATATAAAAATGTCCGGAAATACTTTTGAATACCCCTTTACAGAAAAACCCGGAATTTATCTCTATAAGTACACGGATAAAAAGGGTCGAAAATCGGATTATTTTTCTGTCAATCCGGACACTGCGTCGGGAGAATCAGATTTGAAAAAGATCAGTTCTTCCGGTTTAATCAAGCTTTTTCCGCCAAAAACCTCGATATACACCATTAAAAGCGGAAAAAATACCGACAGTGATATTGTTTCAATAGTAAGAGGCGAGGAAATATCAATGCCTCTTCTGATTGCTTTATTATTTTTACTTACGGTCGAGGGCATGCTTTCGATACGGAGGTTATTATGATGAATAAGCTTTTGAGAAGCAGTCTCTTTATTTTTATGTTCTTATTATGCTTTTTCTTTTCACATACTTATTTATTATTTGCAGAAACCATAATGGATTCCGAAAAAAGGCTTGAAAACTTTGCATATGTTCAACTTAAGTATAACGGGGGAAGCTGGGATACGAATAAGACCGCCTGGTCTTCCATGTACCGGCAAATTACCGTTACAACTAATATTCATCCTGAAAAAGCAAAAATATCCGTTGATTTGGATGGTATGGAAATATTTGATTATCCCTTTATTTTTATTACAGGTGATCTTGAGTTTGACCCGTTTTCTGAGAAGCAGACAGAAACACTCAAAAGGTTCTTTGATGGCGGAGGTATTTGCTTTGTGGATGACTCTGGCGGGACTTTGAACTCCGGTTTTGACAGTTCTATAAGAAGGGAATTTAAAAAGGTTTTCCCGGCGTTAGATTTTAGACCAATAAGTAAAAAACATGCAATATATTATTCGTTTCATATGACCCCCGAAACGGCCGGGACCAGAAAGGCTGCCGATTATCTTGACGGTATAGAATATAACAATCAGACGGCGGTTATTTATTCCCATAATGATATCATCGGGAGTTTTGTTACTGACAAGTTTGGGGCTGCTGTGAAAAAATGCGTACCCGGGGGGGAACAGCAGAGGATTGAGGCAAAAAAATTGTTTATTAATATCCTTATGTATGGTCTTACCGGAACTTATAAACTGGATGCGATACATAGAAATAATATTCTGATAAAAATGAAAATGAAAGGCGATACGGAAGGTCCCGAATGATTACTTTTGAGTTTACATATTGGGCTATTTTCTTTCTTATTGCCGGCGGTTTAGCAGGTTATACCCTTTTAAAATACGGGGATAAAAGAAAGAAGATAATCGCGGTGCTTCGTATTAGTATTTATTTGCTTTTAATATTTCTTCTTTTAAGACCTGCTTTGCTTGAAAGAAGAAAGAAAACAGAAAAAGCATCGGTATCGGTGTTAGTGGATGTTTCCCGTTCAATGAATCTGAAATCCACGTATCATAAGTTCAGCAGGGTTAAAAACATCATAAGGAAGGATATTGAACCGTTGGAAAAATCCTATGCGGTGAATTATTACGCGTTTTCAAACGGTTTTTCAAGAGTATCAAAAGAGGATCTTCTTAAACTGGGTAATCCTTCGGGGGAATTTACCGATATTGGACAGAGTTTAGAGCAGATAGGTGAAGAAATTCAAAGAAGCAGTTCGGTTTCAGGGTCTGCTGTAATTTTGATGACCGATGGTAATCATAACGGGGGCTCAGATCCCGTTGAGGCCGCAAAATCCCTGAATTTGCCGTTGTTTGTAATAGGGATTGGGGAAACAAGAAGCGGCTTTGATGTTGAGCTCACACAGGTACTTTCTTCAGAAATAGCTTTCCGTAATATAAAAAGCATATTTAAAGGAGTTGTTAATTCATATAATTCAAAAGGAAAAAGGGCAAGGGTCATACTTAAAAAAGAGGGTTCTTTTGTTGATGCAAAAGATATTGTTTTAAGATCTGACGGTGAGGAGACAGTTGTCAATTTTGAATATATGCACAAGGATACAGGCATAATAAGATTTGAAATGCTTGTAGAAACTGACGGTGGGGAAATAAACAAAGCTAACAATAAAAAGGAGTTTTCAGTCAATGTGCTTAAAGAAAAAACAAGAATACTTTATATTTCCGGCAGTCCTAACTATGAATACCGGTTTTTACGGCAGGTCATCAAAAATAATCCTAATTATGAAGTTATAACATTCATAATACTTCGAGGGATGACGGATATACTTCCTTTAAGTGAAATTGATTACACTCTGATCCCTTTTCCTGTTCAGGAGATATTCTTAAAGGAGATTTATAACTACGATATTGTTATGCTGGAGAATTTTTCCTATAGAAGCTATATGCCTCCGGAATTTCTGAACTCATTTAAAAATTATATTGAAAAGTCCGGCGGCGCGTTTATGATGATCGGGGGGCCTGATTCGTTTGGCGGCGGAGGCTATAAGGGAACGATGGTGGAAGAGATGCTCCCTGTGAATATTAAACCTGAGGGAATGGAAGAGTACCTGAAAACACCTTTCAGGCTTAAACCTGTGAAACATCCGGTGAATCAACTTTCAGAAATAAAAGGTGAAAGCGAAAAGATATGGCAGGAGCTGCCTGAGATTAACGGGTTAAACAGATTTTCCTCTCAAAAATCCGGGTCTGTTGTTCTGGCAGAGCATCCTGACCTCAAGGGAGATGACGGAAGGCCTCTTCCGGTAATTGCAGGCTGGCAAAAAGGAAAAGGAAGGGTGCTTGCAATGGGTTTGAATAACACCTGGCGGTGGTCTATGTGGTTAGCCGGCACAGGAAGAGGAAATTATCATTATGGGCGTTACTGGCAGCAGATGCTTAACTGGCTGGTTAATGCTCCTGATTTAAGACAGGTTACAGCTGCTGCCGAGCGAAAAGTATACAGACAGGGCGAGGAAGTCAAAATTGCTGTAACAGTTCTGGACGATTTTTTCCATTATGATGACGAAGCGGTCGTGAATCTGGATATTCTGGATCCGAATGGCAAGTCGTCCACAATTCGCACGATTCCAAATATAGGTAACGGTATTTACGAGATATATTTGCCGGCAGAAAACCCCGGTAATTATAAACTCACAGCTTCAGCATTTAAAGGTTCGAAAAATTTGGGAATGGTTTCTTTCTTTGTACCTGTACAAGCCATTACTTCGGAAGAGTATGATCTTTTTCTGAATGATAAGCTGTTAAAAAGTATCTCCGCCTCATCAAGGGGAAGATATTTTGCAGGCGAGTGTTCTGATCTTGAAAAACTGATAAAAAGTAACAGTTCTGAGTCAGTTGTAACTGAAAAAAAACCTATTTGGGATGATCCGCTTTATTTTGTACTGCTGATTGCGTTGCTGGCAGGAGAATGGTTTTTAAGGAGAATAAGCGGGTTGCTTTGAGATACAGCGGAAAACTGTATTAACGGATACGACTAGGTGAAAGTGAAAATATTTTTTAAAATTCAAGACAAGCACTAAGGTCGAAGCACTAAGCACTAAACAAAGAGAAAATATTTAAGCACTAAATTCTGAATTTGAAATGCTTGAGTAGTTTATGACGTTATGCCAAAGAAAACCCCGAGCGTGAGCTCGTGGGATGAATTTGGCATGAATAATTAAAAATCTCCTATCGTCGAAACTCCGTGCGTAAGCTCGGAGAGGTTCATTGTTTAATGGTTTAAGTATTAGTAATTGTTTAGAATTTAGAATTTTGATCTTACTTAGTGATTGATTTTACTGGGGGTTTTTCTTTGACCAACAACTTTACCGACATAGCGGTTTTACTGAGGCAAACAAAGCGGAAATATTACGCCTATTTGATGGTAGAGGCGTTTAATAAGATAGCGATATTGGTACTCTCATACTTCTTTGTATTTCTCACCCTGGACATTCTCTTTGATTTTTCTTCTTTTGCCCGAGGGGTTGCTCTTATAATCTTTTATCTGTCTTTGGGTTCTTGTTTATCCTTTTTTACGGTGAGAATAGTTTCCAGGAAGATTACGGCAGAACATATATGTCTGCTGGCTCAAAAGAATAATCCTAAACTTAAGGATTCTCTCGTAAATGCCTGGCAGCTTTTTAAAGGGGTAAAAAAGGGCAAACTTACAGGGGTTTCTTTTGACCTTGCAAATGCGTATGTTGAAGGTGTGGCTGAAACAATATTAAAAGAAGATGTTTTATGTGCTGTTAGTTTTAAGCGGCTAAAAAAGATATTTATTATAACTGTTTCGATGTTTGCGGTGTTTCTATGCTTGTATAATATTTCTCCCTATCCTATGAAGTCTGCTCTTTTCCGGCTTTTTGACCCGTCGCTTGATGTGACTTCTTCTTTGGGTGGTCTAAAACTGCAGGGACTTCCTGAGATAGGAGACTTGAAAGTTAAAGTCATCTATCCTCCTTATACCGGTATGGCTGCAAAGATCTTTGATGAAGGCGGGAATGCTGAAGCTCTCAAAAATTCAAGTGTGGAGATATCAGGGATTACTAATAAACCTGTAGTTGCTGCTTATCTGGAAGGCAAAGAAGGAAGTAAGAAATTTCGCTTACCGATGAGTACAAATGATCCTCTTCGACCGTCTCTGCGTTTTATTGTTAAAGACAATATTGAATATACTGTTGTCCTTACGGATAGGGCAAACCTCGAAAATGCAGAAAAAATTAGGCATAAAATCAAGATTATTAATGACGGAATGCCGAAGATTAACATGATATTCCCAAATGAAGAAATGAGTGTTTTACCTCAGACGTCGGTTAGTATAGTGTATGAGTATCTTGATGATTTTGGTGTAAATGAAGTAAATCTTGTGATAGAAAATAAAAGCTCTACCGAAAAAAGAAGGATTTTTAAGGATAACGCGAACAAAAAAACCGGCAGTGGAACCTATGACCTTGAAATTGCTTCGTGTAACGTTAAAATGGGAGATGACTTGCAAATTTATCTGGAAGCTTTTGATAATGATATTATTGACGGGCCCAAAAGAGGAATATCTCAAAAGGTAAGGCTTTTCCTTCCGGAATTGGAAGATTATCTTAAAGAAGCTGATCCGATGGACATGGAAAAGTTTATGGATTTAGAGCGTAAGGTTTCCGAGTTCGACAGCAAGAATGAGGATTTTGCAAAACAGCTTGAAAAATATGCTAAGGAGAATGATCCTGATCTTGCAAGGATGCTTGGTGATCTTGAAATGCTTCAGGACAATCTGTCTAAAATAGCGGAAACACTGATAAGTTCTGTTACTGAAGTCTCGCCGGAAACATTAAAGCAGATGAGTTCCAGTACTCTGGATATGGGGAAGATAGCGGAACTTATGAAAAAGCTTAACGAGGCTCTTGCCCGGGGAGATAAAAAAGAGGCGATGCGCCTTGCGAAGGAGTTGGCAAAAGAGTTAAATTCCTTTAATCAGTCTTTAAAAAATATGATGAATCAAAGCGGGTATGGAAAGACGGCTAAGAATATGAAGACGGCGGGGAATATGAACAGTAAATTGGAAGAAATGGTGAAAAGGGAAAAGGAAATATATACTGAAACGTCTTCAGAAGCTTCTGTCGATCTTGAAAAACTGCTTAAAGACCAGGAGGAAACTATAAACTTGATTATAAAAAAACAACAGGAAGCTGTAGATGCTTCAGCTTCGGCGGCGGCAATACTGGAAAATAAGCAGGTTTTTAATAATATAATGCTTTCTGTAAAAGCACCTGGCAATAGTATGAAGGAAATCCTGGAGAAGTTTAAAAATGGTGTATTTTATGATGCTCCTTCTGATCTGGTACTGGTAATAAATAATGTTAATGCTGTTAATGAGATTCAAAGGCAGGTTAATAATTTCCTTCAACAGAAATCCTTGGCATTTGAAAAGCAGAAGGATAAAGATAATGAGCGGCTTAAGGGGGAAAATAAAGAAAACATTGATTTAATTACTTTTTCATCTGAAAAAATAAAAAAATCCGGGGATATTGAAAAAGAAATTCTGGAGTTATTACAGAAGGATAGAAAAAAGAGCACCTCTTCAAAAGCAAAGGAAAATGACGGTAAGAATAGGACAAGCAAAATAAAAGAAAAACAGGATGTAAATATCTCAGAATTGGATAAATTAAAAAAAGAGATTGAAAAAGCGGCAAAAGAAGGATTTCCCTCGTCAATTTTTGACGAAAATGCATCAAAAGCCGGGGACTCCATGAAAAATGCTTCTAATAGCCTTGAAGAAGGGGACGGTTTCTCTGCAATGCCTGAAGAGCAAGAGGCTCTGAACCGTCTTGAATCCATGAAAAGTAAGATGGAAGATCTTATACAAGAGCAGGGGGGTGGCGGAGGACCTATGCTTTTAAGCAGCGGTGGTAAAAGCAGCGGAAGCAAAGGTTTAAACGGCAGATCTACCCGCTATCACAAGCTCCCCGGGAAAAAAGAGTACAAACCTCCAAAAGAGTTCAGGGAAGATATTATGGACTCAATGAAAGACGAAAAACCCAAAAAATACAGGGATGATATTGAGGAATATTACAGAAAATTGTTAAGATAGGTCTAACCTGCCTGATATAGATGAAAATTTAAATAATCTCTTCAATAAGTTAATTGTTTTTGCTATACTTAAACGCTATGAAAGAAAATAAATTAAAAAGAATTAAATCAGGAATCCAGGGATTGGATGAGATGTTTTATGGGGGGATGATAAAAGGGGAGACTGCTCTTATTTCAGGGCAATCCGGTACGGGGAAAACTTTATTCTCACTTCAGTTCATAAAAGAAGGGCTTAAACGGAAAGAAAAGTGTATATATGTTTCTTTGACGGAAGATACCGAAGAGATTCTGAAATATTACGACATCTTAAATACGGATTGGGGACAATATCTTAAAAATAAGGATTTCCTGTTTTTTTCTGTAAAGATAAATAATCTCGGGGTTTTGATTCCCAGGTTAGCAAAAATATTAAAAGAAAATAAAACAGGCAGAATAGCAATAGACGGGTTTCCAAAGGTTACCGGAGGAAACATAAAAAAGGTAACTGAACATATTTTAAAAATAATTAAGAAAGAGGAAGTTTCTTCGATTATTACTACGGGAGCTTCTGAGACGGATAAATATTTTGGTTTGGGCGAATCATCTGTTTTGTCTGCGGTAAATAGTATATTAGTTTTACAGCAAGTGAAAAAAAATAATAAAGTATCAAGATTGATAACTATATTAAAAGCAAAAGGTACTTTTCATGATACAAATGTAAGAGAAATAAAAGTTGGAAAAAACGGGTTGAAAATTAAAACCATTGCGATAGAAGACGAGAATGAAAAAAAATATTGTAATGATATTTTAAAGCCTTCTGAAGTAAATTATCATATCTGGTATCTGGATCCTGTGGATAATGAAGTGAGCAAAATACTTGATGGTTTTAGAAAAGACAATCCATCTGTAGTTGTAAATAAAAGCAATGAAATAGAACCTTTTGAGCAGAAATATTTGATAGATTCAGGGATAGATTTAATTAAAGGAGTTACGAAGATTACTTCTACTCATTTAGGGGTTCTTGCTGCGAGCTATAACAATATTTATAATTTAGCAAAAGAAGGATTATTGACCAGCTTGGATGGGCATGTCGACAAAAATATCTATTTAAAAGATGCCGTAGATATTTGTTCTTTCGAAGGTAAAATATATGGTGTTCCTTTAATAGTCAATTCAAGAAATTTGATTTACAGGAAAGACCTGCTTGATAAATATAAGTTAAAGGTACCGGAAACCTGGGATGAGGTAATGCAAACTGGCGAGTATATTAAGGATCGAGAAAAAGATTTGGAACTTTCGCCGGTTTCATTTTTTTGGGGAAATGTGCGAGAATTACCGGGAATGTTTCTTGAATTGCTATGGAGTAACGGAGCAAATATATATGATAATCAAGGAAAAGCAAATCTAAACACCGGTAAAGCGTTGTCAGCAGTAAAATTAATGCAAAAACTAATAAATAAATACAAAGTACCGGAAGAAAAAGTGCATCATGGACATTCAGAATGCTTAAAAAAATTTAAAAAAGGAAAAACTGTGTTTTTAATATATTCTTCGGAAATCCTTGAATATATAGATTGGGAGCCCTGTTGTTTTCCAAGGGAAAAGGTAGGTATCGCGGCTTTACCTGTAGTACAAAAAGGCAATAAATCATATTCCGTAACAGATGGTGTGGGATATTGTATTCCTAAAAATACAAAGGATGTTAATTCGGCTATTAAACTTGTAAAATATTTTGCGAGTAATCAAGTGTCAAAAGAATTAAATATAAAATGGGGGTATCCTTTTACCCCTGAAATATCGTTATGGGCTGATAAGGAAATATTAAATAAGAGACCTTATAATATTCATGCGAAAAGCATATTGAAAGATTTAAGAAATCCGTATGCGGAGATAAAGCATTATAATATAATAGAAAATGTAATTCGAGAGAGAGTATATCAGATATTAAAGAGTCAAAAGAATCCGGAAATTACTTTAAAGATTTTATCAGATGAAATAAATATTATAATAAAAAGACATAAGATGTATTACGGTGTGGCAAAGAACATAGAAGAGTATCTGATAAATAACTATGATAAAAAAATATCTTTAAAAACTATTTCCGGAAAAATAGGGCTAAGTCCGCATCATATAGAAAAAGTATTTAAATGGGAGGTCGGGATGACCGTCTTCGATTATATCACCAGATTAAGATTGGAAAAAGCAAAAGAGCTTTTAAGGGATGTCAGATATAATGTCAGTGAAATAACAGGAAAAATCGGGTATTCTGATGCTGCTTATTTCTGCAGATTGTTTAAGAAATATACAAAATTAACTCCTACCAAATATAGATTAAAATAACCCGCCTATGAAGTATATAGTGCAATAAATAACCCTGAAAGTCAATAATAGCGTATTTTCTCATATTGACAAATTGCTGTCTTGGATGCATAATTCAGTAAAGTAATGGGGAGGATGCTATGAGCAGGATTTTGAATTTTCTTGTTTGTGGAATAATGATCATCGGATATTTTTGTTTTTCAAAGACAGCACTTTCCTTATGTATAAGAATATTGTATCCCCAGCCTCGAAATTGAAAAGTATTTTGCTATAGTGACAATACGTTGTTTGCGCTGTATAATTAAGCATAAAGAAACCGAAAGGGCAAATCTTGAGCAATCAAGAGACGCAAAGTTCCAGTCCGGCACATGCTTCAAAGAATGTTCTGAGTAACGCGAGCGATATTGGGTAGAAGAGTTTGTACTCAGAGCGAAAACATTTGAGAAAATCATGTGACGGAGGCTGAACTGCCGATCCGGCACCAATCTGGAAAGAACATGTAATTTTGGATCTGGTTTAAGTTGTAATGAATGCCAGGTTCAAAGGTCGGTGTGAAAAACAGGTGCCGGACCTTGAGTTATTAGGAGGAACGATGCGTGCTTGGTGCTGTAAATGCAAGCTAAATAAAAATAATTCGAGATCTTGTAGTTGCTCGATTCCCTCCATAAAGATTGGCGGGCACAAGCATCGAGCCTGTCAATGCCTGATAAATCAGGCAACTACACTGATGCTTTTCTGCTTTTTCCTGATTACATTCCTATCAATCCCTCTTCTAGCCGGTATCGGCACAGAGAGCCTGCAATTCCTGAAGATCAAACCTTCCGCAAGAGTAGCAAGTATTGGAGACGGTTATGTAGGTTTAGCCGATGATTCAAATGCTTCGTTTTATAACCCCGCAGGTCTGGCAAAATTAACAACTCCTGAGATATCCCTCATGCATTTGGCATACATAGGTGAAACCAGTTATGAGTACGCATCAGGTGTAATCCCTGCCGGAAAAAATATGACTCTCGGAGCGTATGTAATTTATCTTAACTATGGGAGCATAACCAAAACAACAGAGGACAACACAGGAGTATATTCCGGAACAGCAGGAGCTTTCACTCCGAATAATATAGCAGGCGGTCTTTCGATTGGATATAAATTAGGAGAAAGTTTAAATGTTGGAGCCGGTTTGAAATATGCGTCAGAGGATATAGACGGAAGCAGTGTAAGCGGAATAATGGGAGATGTAGGAGTATTATATAGAATAGAGGGAGTAGGAATAGGAGCATCTCTAAGCAATATAGAGGGCAATGTAGGAACAGATGTCTCTCCGATGCTTGCAAGGTTAGGCTTATCCGCCAAACTTTCAATAATGAGCGATGACGATCTGACAGTAGCATTAGGCGGGAGCTATATACTTGCAAGTTCAAAAACCGTAGAAAGTATCGGCGCGGAGTATTGCTATGACAATTTTGTAAGCGTCCGCGGAAGTTACGGAATAGGCTATGACGTAAACAATGTAAACGTAGGAGCCGGAGTGAAACAGAATTTGGATAGAATGATCTGTAGCCTGGATTACAACTTCAGTCTATTTGGTGATTTAGGAAGCGCGCATAGAGTGTCGCTTTCTGTGAAGTTTGGAGAAGAAACGAAACAAAGCAAAGGAAGTAAGAGAAGTAAAAGCAGCAGAAACAGCAAGTATAGAAGATAAAAGACCTCGCCTAAGGGCGGGTCCGCCAAAGCTTTGTAGCGGAAAGAGAAGAAAGAAAAGGAAAAATATATTATGAAAACAATTGTACAACTTGATAAATCAATAAAATCATTATTCATGTCCTCTTTTTCCTCACTTCTTTTACTTCTTTTTCTGTCATTGCTTCCTTTGCTTTGTTACTCGGACGATTGGTTGACTGAAGGGCATGATGTAGTGCATAGCGGGAAAAGCAGTGATATCGTCAAACCTCCGCTTAAGCTTAAAAGCAGGCTTTTGGAGTCATATAAGGGAAATGGTATAAGACTTGGATTACCTGTTTCTTCGGGCGGGCAATTAAATGTGCATTGGCTTTTAGGAGATCACATTGCATATGCTTTAAACAGTTTAAAGAAACTTTGGCAATTTGGCTATGTTGGATTGTTTCAGGCCTGTGATTATTATCCGGCTATAGGCGGAGAAAATAAAGATTATGTATTTCAAGGCGGAGGGCATGGCGGTATTTTCCAATGCGATGTAAGAAATGGAGCTACGACACGGATGTGGAGTGATATGAACGCGGGAGCAGGCGGAGGTATTTATTATAACGGGTATTTTTATGCGTTTTATTCATCAGAAACAGTCGGCGGCTTTGTAATAAAAAGTGTTTATCCTTATCCGTTATATGGTGATACGAAATGGAAGAGATGCAATAGCTTTGAGTATGATACTACATATCCATTGGAGAAAACAACGCAAGGCGACCTTTCTACCCCATGCATGGCTGAGAACACCTTGTATATTTCGTGGAACGGACATATTCACGCTATGAATCCTGAAACCGGTTTAAGCAAATGGTCAGTAGGAAAACCTTTGCAGTATATAAGTTCTGTCGCGTATGAAAATGGAAAAATATATACAGGAGGTACCGAGGGAATTGGCAGTTATACCTTGAATCCTGCTGTTAATTGCAAAGGCATGATGTATTGTTTGGACGCAAAGACAGGGGATGCGGTGTGGACTTATAAATTTTCTGACAGTATTCTAATGGGAACCGCTAATGGTTATACGAACTATCCTACAACTCCGCCGATAGTAAGCGATGGTATTGTGTATTTTGGAGGGTTGGATGGGAATTTTTATGCGCTAAATTCAACTACAGGAGCATTGATCTGGAAATTTGCGGCAGATTTTCCATTTTCGTACCGTCAGGGAGCTGCGATATCAGATGATGTAATCTATTTTGGCTGTCGTTTAGGTTATAATCTTGTCATTCCTTCATCTGCCGGAGTTTTGTATTGCTGCAACAGATATACCGGAGAGTTATTGTGGAGATGGGAAAATCCGGATAAAGTGGGATTTGGACCTGTAATAATAGCGGATAAAAAACTTATAACGACCGGAGAGTACGGCTATGTTTATGTTTTTGAAGCAGATACGGTTAATACAGAATTAATTCAGAAGCCAAAAAACACATTTCCTTCCATTGTAAAAAGCGGTAATAGTTTTGTAATAGAATGTAAAGGAGTCCCTTCTGATTCCGGCTGGTCGGCAAGCCTTAAAAAATATAATACGACGGTCAATTTGTCAATAACCGCCGGGTATAATGTCACTAAAGCTATTTGGGAATTGACAGCAGTGGTTCCCTCTGACACGCAAGAAGATATGTATGATTTGTATGTCAGTAACAATAGCGGTAATGAAACCAAAGTAAATTCAGTAAAAGTGCTAAAAGATATAAAGACAAGTTATTATTACATCCATATAACCGCGCCAACCTACTCGACATCAAATTATGATTTAACGGTCATGTTAAACCAATTAAAATTAATTAATCCGGAGTTTGTAATAATCAGCGGTAATTTGGTTGGATCCGGGAGTGATAATAATTTTCAAGCCTTGACCGCGGCGCTTCAGAGTTATGATATTCCTGTGTATCCGGTGCCCGGAGAATCTGATTGTAACGGCGGTGTAGATTCTGAGACTCATAAATCTTATGAAAGAAATATTGGGTCAAGGTATTTTAGTTTTAATTATGGAAATCATAAATATTTAGGGATTGATACAACGGATGATAACGGGAAGATTGGTACGGCTCAAATGTCATATGTAAGGCAAGAACTGCAGGGAAGTTATGACATGAAAACAGTTTTTTATTACAAAGACAATGCAAATCAATTACCGTCAATTTGCGATGAATTTGGTGTAAGCGCTGCCTTAAGTTATGGGAGTAATAACAGTACCAAGGCAGGGGTTATTCCGACAAATTATTTAAAAACAAACAGTTGTGTAAGCGGAGCCAGCGGTTATTATAGAGTGGTCAAAGTTATGGATAATAAGGTAAATACATATAATGCTTTGGCGTTATATTCTTCCGGAACACTCCAGCCTCCGATTCAATACAGCTTAACTCCGTATTCTGACAGCACTAATGCAAATGACGGAAGAAGCAAAGTAAATTTGTTAAAGATTGAAAATCATACGACAGAACTGTTTGATAATTGCCGGTTTGAATATTTAATGCCCTCCTCAAACACATATATATTTTATAACGGAGAGTTGGCAAGCAGTATAGATCAGGGAAGCGGCAGGAGTGTTGTAAAAACAAAATATATTATGACCGGCGGGACGGATTATACGCATCCGTATGTAAAGTATGGTTATATAGGTCTTCCCGAAACTGCTTTGGTAAAATATTATTCGGATAAAGATTTAACTCAGGAAGTTGCGTATTATATGACATCGTCTACTCCTTTTCCCAAATATAATTATGCAAAAGATAATAGAATGTATTTTAAAATATTTAATGCAGACGGGGTCTGTCCGTCTTTTAGTATAGATCAGCCCGGTGAATTGGATTTTACCGGAGGTCAAACAGAAAAATTAGACAGTACGGGACTGTTATACAAAGGATATTACGATGTAGTAAAAGATAACGGAAAAGAGTACAAAGACGGAGAAACAAGTATAAAAATAATAAGCAGCGGGAAGATTATAGAACCGGATATCGGTAATATTTTCAGGATAAAAACAATTACCCCGACTCCGTATTTTAAATATTGTACGGCGGTATCGGATGGGATAAATATAAGCGGAGAGGCAATTACAAAAGAGCTTATAGATTATAATTGGAATTATCCAAAGGGGGTGTATGCTTTCCGCAAAGCGCTTCCCTCCGGAGACTGGCAGCTGGTTTATTCGTTTACAACGGCGACATCTAATTATTTCACCTGGAAAGATACAACGGCGGCGGCAGGAATAACCTATAGATATAAATTATGTCAGCGAAATGCTTTGGGAACTGATAGTCTATATACAGATGAGTATGAGGTAACAAGAGGAGGCCCCATAATCTCTGCCGTAACAACCTCAAGTATAACAAGTAACAGCGCTGTGATTAAATGGACAACGGATGTTTTGTCAGATTCTCAGGTGGAGTACGCAGGTTATGCCGGCGCAGGTTATACTGCTTTTACTTATACGGATGTTTCAAGATTAGAGAGTGTCAACGCTTCCCCGTTAGACAGCACTTCTGTGACAAGCCACTCGGTAACTCTTACAGGTTTAACCTTTAGAATTTATGGTTATAGAGTAATATCCAGAACAGTTGATGGCAAGGTAAATAGTTCCGGAGGAATAAGGTATCCGACGTTGACTTTTACAACAACAGGCAATTCCGGTTCAATCGTATCATTGGAAGGAGTAGCAGCTAACCCGTATGTATTTCCGGGAGATAGAAGCAGTGTAACTGTATATGGAAAAGATGCAAGCGGAAAGAGGGCAGATTTTGTTTGGGGAAGTATAGTAAATTATACTGTTACGGCAGGGGGCGGGAGTTTAAGCGCTTTAAGTTCAATTAATACCGCACATTCCACAGCATTAACAACAGGTTCCGGCGCAGGAAATAATAGAGTAATGGCGGTAAAAACAGGAGCGACACCACTTACGGTATATGTAGATGTATCGGGAGTGTATCCCGATCATTATAAGGTAGAATGTCCTGCGAGTATAGTTGCCGGAGAAATATTCAATGCAACGATTACCTCGTATAGCAATGCAGGAGAAACAGTTGTTCTTCCAATTACAACAACTGATAAAAATTTCACAATAAAAGCAGTAAAAGGAGATGATCCAAATACTGTGCTGACGGGAATATATTCGGCTTTGGGATCTCTGACAAGTGGTGTGAAGATAATCGAAGAAGCATATAATAAGGTGGAAACAACAGGAATAAAGATAAAAGTGGAAGATGCCGGAGGAAAGACCGGGATAAGTAATTTAATCAGTGTCTTGGGAAATGCCAATAAAAAATGGAAAATAACAGGGGAGTTAAATAAACAGGCGGCAACGATAGGAGAAAATATAACAATAACAGGAAAAGTGCTGGATATATATGGAAACGCGGTAATAACATCAGGAACACTGGTGACATTTAGTTTAATACAGGGAAATGGGGTGTTAAGTTCAAATACAGCAACAACAGACGGGAATGGAGAAGCAAAAACAACGATAACAGTACCGGACAATATAATAAGTATAGTTGAATTGTCAACAGGGACATTAGAAAAATCAAGAGTATATATAAAAGCAAATGCAATTGCTTCAATAAACTTAGCGCCTGAGGTGACAACAGTAAAGTCCGGGGCAAAAACGGATGTAAATATATATGTAAAAGATGCCGGTGATCAGGGAGTGGCAGGAGTAAATCTAAATATAACTATAATAAGCGGAGCCGGGAGTTTATCCGCAAATTCCATTATAACCGATGAGACAGGAAAAGCAACATTTATGTACATCGGAAATACCGTTTTGGGAGTGAGTACAATAAAAGCAGAAACGGCGGATACAACTGTATCTACGACAGCAAATATAACAACAGTAACAGGTGATTTAGATCATTATGATGTATTAACACCTCTTACGGCAAATGTGGGGAGTAATTTTACCGTTATCATAACTGCCAAGGATAAATATGAAAATCTTATATTGTCAAATGAGTCAGTAAATCTTGAAACGGTAAAGCCGGATAACCCGTCAAGCTTTGGTTTGGGAACTTTAAGTGTATTGGCAGTTACTTTATCTTCAGGGAGTGCGACAATTACAAATGAGACCTATAGCAAGGCTGAGTCAATAAAGGTAAAGGTAAAAAATAGTAATAACATAGAAGGATACAGCGGGACAATAAGCGTAAAAAGCAGTATTCCTTCTGTTTATGATACGGATTTAGTTTATCCTTATGATACAACGACTTACGGGGATAATATAATATTTTTTCATTGTCCGTCTAAAGTAAAAACAGGAACACCGGTTCAAATGGTGACATATGTAAAAGATAATGCAGGAAATGCAGTGGGAAGCACCACAGTAACTTATACAAAAGATAAAGGAACTTTAGCAAATGTAACCCAAACGAGTGATAGTAACGGAATAGTGAAAAATACATTTACAGCCGTTGCAGGAGTTTGCATCGTAACATTATCTAGCGGCACCTCCAGTACAAATGTAACAATTGAAGGATTGACTCCGAATATTATGTCGGTTCCCTCAAATCCGGCTATGTTTAATCAGAACCAATATATAAATTGCGCGGTGTTTATAACATTGAAAGACAGTCTAAATAATGCAATACCATACGGGGTTATAGGATATTCTATCGTTAGCGGTACTGGCACAATTAAGAGTTGCAACCCTTTGAGGGAGGGTACTCAGTATGCCGGTAAGACATCATATATAACAAACAGCGAAGGTGTTTTGAAATTAATGATTAGCGGTTTAACAGCAGGGGCTGATAGTGTGTTGCGGTTGACCTGCAGCGGTATATCCTCTTATGATGTAACTTTAAGAAAAATCGGTAATTATTTTTATGTTTGTAAAAATTCTATAGGACTAGCGGGAACAAATTTTCAGATATCTCCTCAGTTGTTTGATAATACATGGACAGGTGTCTCGAATGCTACTATTAATTTTTCAGTTACAGGTGACTCCGTGTTAAATATAAATTCGGTTCTTACGGATGCTAATGGGTATGCCGGGAATAGCTTATTATTGAGTTCTCAATTTATCCCAAATGTGGTGACTATGAATTATTTGGGAATGACCGCACAAGGAAATATACAAATAATTCAAGGAGATATCGGGCTCACTGCAAATAATTCGGTTATTAGTGCGGGAACCTGTATAACTATTACTGCTAACATAATGAGTTCTTCAGGAAAATCTATTGACTACAATTCTGCCACCAGCGATGGCAATTGTACTGACAACACGGGGACTATTCTTGATCTTTCAATTTTATCAGGTATAGGCGGTTCTTTAGGTGCCTCTCAGGTTGTAACAGACGCTTCCGGGAAAGCAAGTGTGGCTTTTACCGCAGGAAGCAGTACGGGTAATGTAACAATAAGAGCGGTTTCGGGGAGTAAATCAGCAACAGTTAATTTAAAAGTGGTAAATGTCATCGGTTTGGATGTGAATGTGAGCGTTCCAAATCTATTGATTAATTCCGGAAATTCCGATATATCGGTGACTGCTAAAGATAGTTTGGGATATACTGTCAGGGGCGCGTCCGTAGGGTTTAGCTTGATAACCGGAACAGGGAGTTTGACAAGTTCAAATGGCGTAACAGACGATTCCGGAATTGTAAAAACAACTTTAACAGGAGTAAACGCCGCGGGCGATAATACAATAAGAATATCCTGCGGAGGAATTACTAAAGATGTAGTGATAAAAAGCATAAATAGTCTGATAGGCTGTAAAATAAAAATCAGTGCGCCTGCAGTTATGGCATATACAACACTGACTATTATTGGTTCAAATAAGGATATATTTGTTCAAGTTGTAAATAATATAGGAGAAAGTGTGGGAGTAAACGGAATTACCGTTGTTTTTAACGCAACAGGAGGAAACTTTAAATATGCCGGCAATAGTTGGCTGCCTATAGCGAGCATAACAAATGTTACAAATGCTTATGGAAAAATACCGAGTTTGGAAAACACTGCAGCAGCGCAGTACAATACAAATTATTATCCAAGCATCGGACAAAATGCAATAACAATTACTGCCGCAGGATTCACTTCTGATATTGCCAACATATTGGGAGTGTCCGGAAATCCTTATGTATTTTATCTGAGGTCAGAACCTGTAAGCGTAAAACCCGCAGCAAATACTAAAATTATAGCAAAAATAAGTTCCGGTGGGAATCCGTTAGCGGGAGAATCGGTAAAGTTTGTTATGGTTAGCTCAACAGGTTCTTTATCTTCCGGTACTGCGGCGGTAATCACGGATAATAATGGCGAATCAAGTTGTATGCTAAGCGCTACAAATGATCCAAATGATGAGTATTTAATAAGAATAAGTTGTGATACGCTTGGATTATTAGATATTTTAAAGGTGTCCACGGCAAAAACTACTATAGAAAGTTATGGAATAGAACCCTCAATAACAAACGGATTAATTAATCAACCGTTTAATTTAAAAATTAAGGCATTGGATTTAAACGGCGGGTCTGCAGTATTAACGGGTACTGTTGCTGTGACAATTAGCGCGGTATTGACTTCAAATGTGACAATTTTAGGCGCCGGTACTTTAAACATGACAACTTTAACAATTGTAAATAATATAGACAGCAGTGTGAGCTTAACAAATCTGACTTATACGGCGGCGGAAAGTATAAAAATAAAAGTGGAAGGCGGCGGAAAAACAAGTTTAAGCGATGCGATAATATTCACAAAAGAAGCGAGTAGTATGGACGTGGTCATATCTCCGGCAAATTGTATAGCTCCTCAGACTGTGATGGTAAGCGGGAGAATAAAAGATATAGATGAAAAAGGGGTAATCAACAAAACAATAAGCTTTACTTCTACAGTGGGAACATTAAGTACAAATGCCGTGATAAGTGATCCAGACGGGAAATTCAGCGCAATGCTGACAACTCCGGCAAGTGCAGCGACAATAACAGTGACGGCAACCTGTAGTACAATAGTAGGAACAGCAAATGTAACGGCAACGGGGGCGGTTAATTCCTACATAGTAAGTGTTCCAACCGCAGGAGACAGAAACGGATTTGCAATAACGGTAACAGCAAAAGATCTCGGAGGAAATACAGTAAAATGCGGTTCAATGATAAATCTGACAGTAGTAACGGGAACAGGCACCTTGGGAGTAACAACAGTAAGGTTAACTGACGGAGTTGCAACAATAACTGAGACGTACAGCAAAGTGGAAAACGGAGTAAAAATAAAAGCAACAGATGGAAATAATAAACAAGGTACAAGCGGGACCGTTAATTTGTCGGACAGTATGCCGAGGGTAATAACCGTAGCGCCAAACACAGTTTCTAATTCTGCTTCAGTCACTTTAACGATAACCGGGTTGAATTATTACGGAGGAGGAAGTAGTTCCGTGGTAAGCAGTGTAAAGATTAAGGAATCAGCCGAGACAGTGTTAAGCGGTTGGAGCTGTGTAAGCGATAGTGTAATAAACAGCGCAGTAGTTCTTTCTAAAGTAAAATCCGGAACGTATGATGTCATAATAACGACAACACTCGGAGGGAGTAACTCCGTGTCGGATATGAAACTACTGGTAACCACAACAGCGCCGACGATAACAACATTAAGCGGAAGCAGCGCGGAGTACGGAAAAGCAGTGACGATAGCAGTAACCGGCGCAGGGTTCTTCGGAGGTACAGACAGTAATAATTTGACAGGAATAAGAATAACCAGCAGTCCTGTTACGAATATAACAACAGGATACACAGTGGTAAGCGACAGCAGTATAACGAATGTGATCATCCCGTCAAGTATAAATGTAGGCAGCTATAGTTTAATAGTAAAAACAGGGGGAGGAGACAGCGGAGGAAAAGCGGTTACGATAACTGCAGCGTTGCCTACAGTAACAAACGTAATACCAAGCAGCGGATATAAACATATTACAAACACAATAAGACTGGTTGGTTCAGGATTCTTCGGAGGAGTGGGTAGTAATAATGTAACTCAGATAAAATTGAGCGGAACCAGTATAGTAACGATAAACCCTGGATATTCAGTAGTAAGCGATACGGCAATAAATAATGTTGTAGTAAATGGAGGAATAACAAAAGGGACGTATGATGTATTAGTAACGACAGTGGGAGGCACAAACAGTACAAGTACAGTCAGGTATGAGGGAACAGAACTGGCGCCAAGCCCTGTGATAGATACAGTAACCCCTGCAACTGTGGAATACAACAATGCTGTAACCTTGGCAATAGCCGGAAATGGATTTTACGGTGCAACAGGAAGTAATAAAGTAACGGGGATTAGGATAACCACCAGCCCTGTGGCAAATATAGTCGGATATTCAGTGGTAAGCGACAGCAGTATAATTAATATCCCTGTAACCGCAGGTATGGCGATCGGAAGCTATAATATAATAGTAACCACGATTGGAGGAGACAGCTTGGGAAAAGCATTTACAGTGACCTCGCCTATACCCACGGTGACAACTGTTACCCCTTCAAACGGGTATAATTATGTAAATAATACAATAAGCATAACCGGAACAGGATTCTTTGGAGGATTAGGAAGTAATAATGTAAGCCAGATAAAGTTAAACGGAGCTACAACGGTAACGATACCTGCAGGATACTCTGTGGTAAGCGATACTGTAATAAATAATATTGTAGTAAACTCAGGAATAAGTGCAGGAAGTTATGATCTACAGGTAACAAACGGCGGAGGTGCAAGTACGAGTACGGTAAAATATACAGTAATAGCAGATACCACAGCGCCGACAGTAGTTACCGCAGTAGCAAATACAACATTGATAAATATAACATTTAGCGAGGATGTAAGCGCAGCAACGGCAACGAATAAGGGAAATTATTCTTTAGAATCTCCGACAGGGACAGGAGCTAGAAATCTAAGCAGTGCTACGATAAGTTATACGAATAAAGTTGTATCGATAGGGAGTTTGAGCCTGACTTCAGGTAATACGTTTACAGTTACAGTAACGAATGTGCAGGATGCGGCAGGAAATACAATAGTGAATAATGGAAGCACAAATAAAGCATCAGGAACGGTGGCAGCGGGAGATATAACGCCGCCGACAGGAAGTATAAATATAAATAACAGCGCGGTGTATACAAGTACGAATTTAGTTACGTTAACATTGTCCGCCTCAGACGCAAGCGGAGTAACACAGATGAGGTTTAGCGATGATGGAAGCAGTTTTGGAAGCGCTGAGGCATATACAGGAACAAGAGCATATACATTGCTTGCCGGAGACGGAGTAAAGACAGTGTACGTCCAGTACAAGGATACTCCCGGAAACTGGTCCAGTGCTGTAATAAGTGATACGATAACCCTGGATACGACAGGACCTGTTGGAACGGTAAATATAAATAGCAGCGCAGAATATACGCAAACAACAACAGTTACGCTGCAATTAACATACTCAGATGTATTAAGCGGAGTAAGTAAGATGCAGTTCAGCAATGATGGAGCAGGTTGGTCTGCTGAGGAAAATACAGCAGCAAATAAAGTATGGAGCTTAGATAGCATGGAAGGAGTAAAAACAGTATACGTGAGGTATAAGGACGTTGTTGGGAATTTATCGTCGATAACAATAAATCACACAATAACACTGGATGCAACAGCGCCGGAAGGAAGCTTGATAATAAATGGAGGAGTTGCATATACAAACAGTCAGGCGGGGTATTTAACGTTAACTGCCTCAGATGCAAGCGGAATAGCGGAGATGAGGTTTAGCAGTAATGGAACGGATTGGACAACAGCGGAAGCATACAGTACAAGTAAGAGCTATAATCTCCCTGTAGGTGACGGAACAAAGAAAGTGTATGTACAGTATAAAGATAATACAGGGAACTGGTCAAGCACGGAGATGAGCAGTACAATAATATTGGATACAACAGCGCCGGCCGGGACAATAGCAATAAATAATTCAGCGGCATATACAAAATCAACGACAGTGACACTAAGTATGAATGCAACTGATGACCTGAGCGGAATATTAAAGATGGACTTTAGTAATAACGGAAGCACGTGGAACGGCGAGGAAGATTATGCTGTAAATAAAGTGTGGTCTTTAGACAGCGCGGATGGAAATAAGACCGTGTATGCAAAGTATAAAGATAACGCGGGAAATACTGCGACAGTGACGAGTACAATAAAATTAGTATCAGCAAAGTACTTAAAAGTGGAAGGGCCGGTAAATGTGATAGCGGGGACAAGTTTAAATATAACTATAAAAGCGATGAAACAGGATGATACGACGGCGACCGGATATTTGGATCTTATTGGATTAAGTAGTACTGATACGAGTTCAACATTTGTATCAAATTACACCTTTACCTCGAGTGATTCGGGAGTAAATGTAATGAATGTTGTATTTAAGAGCGCAGGGGCTCAGACAATAGAAGTAAATGATAATGAAGTGACAGGAATAACGAAAGGGAGTATAGAGGTAAAGGTGTACGCAGGAGCAGTGATAAACTATATTTCCGGAGGGAATATTGAGACAGCGGACGGGACTTGTGTATCTATCCCGCAAGGAGCAATGGAAAGTAATGTAACGCTGGGATTTGGAGTGACAGAAAGTCTTAGTGATGTGAAGCTGGGTTACAAATTTAGGAATACAACTGTACCTATAGGAAGGGATTTTGGTGAACTGGATATGCTGAGTGATCCGTGGAGATTTAAAAGTGTAAAATTTAAACAGCCTGTGACAATATGGATCCCGTACAAGAAGTCGGAGATAGGAAACATAGAAGAAAAGAACTTAAGGATATTCGGCTACAACGAGGTAACCGGGAAGTATGAACTAGTGGAAGGCGCGCAAGCAGTGGAGAACGGAAGAGTTAAAGTAAAAGTAAAGCATTTTAGTTCATACAGGGTGCTCGGGACTTATATATCAACGGATTTAAGCAATGTGATAGCATATCCAAACCCGTATAGACCTAACGCCGGAGCAGACGGCAAAATGAAAATAATCAATTTGCCCATAGACTGCACAGCAACGATATATAACATAGCGGGTGAGAAGATACGAGAATTAAGAGAATTAGACCTTGGTAATTTGGGATGGATAGAGTGGGATGGAAAAAATGATGCAAATGAATTAGTAGCTCGGGGTGTTTATTTGTATGTTATTATGGCTCCGGATGGCAGTAAAAAAGTGGGTAAGTGCGCATTGATAAAATAAGTATTTTGATTGAGAAGAAATTCAAAATCTATATTTATTATAATATATTTTCAGATTGTTTTTGAAAGCTAAAAGTGGTATTATAGCTTTATGTGCGGAGTATTTGGGATTTATAATGTTGAAGAAGCTTCAAAGCTTGCTTATTTAGGGCTTTATGCTCTTCAGCATAGAGGGCAGGAAAGTGCCGGTATTGCTTCTTCGGATGGAGCAAAGATATATTCATATGTTAGAATGGGTTTAGTCGCCGATAATTTCACTCCTGATATTTTCGATAAAATTCCCGGAAGAGCGGCTATAGGGCATTGCCGTTATTCTACCACAGGTACCTCTTCAATAAAAAATGCACAGCCTTTAACTGTCTCCTATTCAAGAGGCCAATTAGCGATGGCTCATAACGGCAATCTGGTCAATGCCGATATGGTACGCGCGGAACTGGAAGCAAACGGTTCTATCTTCTCATCTACTACGGATACAGAAGTAATAATTCATCTTCTTGCTCATTCAAAGAAGAACGGTTTTCGTGAAATGCTGATTGATGCATTAAAAAAAGTTAAAGGTGCTTTTTCCCTTGTTGTTCTTACAGAAAATGAACTTGTAGGTGTCGTTGATCCCTGGAATTTCAGGCCGATAAGTCTTGGAAAAAAAGACGGAGGCTATGTCCTGGCTTCTGAAACCTGCGCTTTTGATATAATAGATGCGGAATATATTAGAACTCTTGAACCCGGTGAGATGATAATTATCAGTGAAAAAGGTGTAGAATCCCTTAAACCTTTTAAACCTGCCAAGCAAAAAAAATGTATCTTTGAATTTATATATTTTTCAAGACCTGACAGTTATATCTTCGGACAGAGTGTTCAAAAAGCCAGGAAAGCCCTGGGTGCTGAACTTGCAAAAGAAAATATTGTTAAAGCAGATTATGTAATCCCTGTTCCTGACTCTGCGAATTCTTCTGCGACAGGATATGCTTTAGAAAGTAAAATACCTTATGAGATGGGTATTATTCGTAATCATTATATAGGCCGAACTTTTATAGAGCCCAGTCAATCGATAAGGGATTTTGGCGCAAAAATTAAATATAATCCGGTAAAAGAGATACTTAACGGGAAAGATCTTGTGGTAATTGATGATTCTATTGTAAGGGGCACAACCAGCAGAAAGCTTGTGAAGATGCTCCGCAGGGTCGGGGCAAAAGATATTCATTGGAGGATTAGTAGTCCTCCGATCACCCATCCTTGTTTTTATGGCGTGGATACAGCTACGCGCGCTGAGTTAATTGCGGCTTCACATACAGTTGAGGAAATAAAAAAATATCTAAAGGTGGAGTCTCTTTCTTACCTAAGTATTGACGGTCTTGTAAAGGCTGTAGGCGGAAAGAAAGAGGATTACTGCCTAGCATGTTTTTGCGGGGAGTATCCCGTAGAATTTAACGCCGAACCTGAGAAAATGGGGTTCGAAAGGTAGAATATGAAAAAAAGATTTGATTATGCCAGGGCGGGTGTGAACATAGATATTGCGGATGAGGCAAAACAAAAGATAAAATCCATGGTCAAGGCCACCTTTACTCCCGGAGTTCTTTCCGAGATTGGAAAGTTCGGAGGTTTTTTCTCTCTGGAACATCTTAAATATAAAAATCCTGTTTTTATCTCCAGTGTAGATGGTGTCGGTACTAAACTAAAAGTTGCTTCTATGATGAATAAATTTGATACCGTTGGAATAGATCTTATCAATCACTGCGCTGATGATATTCTGGTGCACGGAGCCAGGCCTCTATTCTTTCTGGATTATATTGCAATGGCAAAGACTACGCCAAAAGTAGTAGGTGAGATCGTTAAAGGTCTGGTTACTGCCTGTAAAGCGGAAAAATGCGCGCTTATCGGCGGTGAAACTGCTCAAATGCCGGATGTATACAAAGGTAATGATTTTGATTTTGTAGGACTCGTAGTTGGCGTTGTCGAAAAGGATAAAATTATAGACGGCAGGAATATTAAAGCAGGAGATAAAATAATAGGACTTAAATCCACCGGGCTTCATACCAACGGGTACACACTAGCGAGAAAATTATTTTTTGATAAAGCAGGATTAAAAGCAAAAACATACGTAAAGAAACTTAAAACAACGGTAGGTAAGGCACTTCTGGCACCGCATAAATCCTATACAAAGTCTGTTTTTAAGCTTATTGACAGTATTGACGTTAAGGGGCTGGCTCATATTACCGGCGGGGGTTTTACGGATAATATTCCTAGAATTCTTCCGGAAGGTGTGAGTGTTGTTATAGAAAAAAAATCATGGAAGCCTCTTCCGATATTTACGATGATGGCAGAGCTTGGCAATCTCGAGGATTCTGAGATGTATCGTACTTTCAATATGGGAATAGGTATGTGTGTTTTTGTTGCTGAAAAAGACCTTAAAAAGGCTATGAAAATACTAAGAGCCGGTAAGGCCGGTCCTGTTGTTATAGGTGAAGTTGTAAAATCCAGGAATGGCGCGAAAAAGGTTGAAATAGTGTAAGTTTTGAAGTTATAAGTTAAAGCTTTCAGAAAGGCCGGAGGGTGTCCGGCCTTTTTTTATAGAACCCGTTTTTCCCTCTGATTACCGGAAAACCCGTATATTAAGTGCGAATTGTTATTTTTTTCTGAAAATATGATTTAATTTATTGTTGACAGATAAAAGTAAAACATATATACTACTTATTAGAAATCTTCCAATAAGTAACGTGTCTGATCTTAGAGGATTAGCAAAGATGAATATAATAAAGAACACGATGGGAAGTCACAGGTTGATGAACAGGATAAATACGCTTAAGATACTTAATCTCTTAAGAGAGAATATCTCTATTTCCAGAATAGAACTTTCCAGAATGACAAAGTTAGATGCTAAAACAATTACTAACATTGTAAGGGTCTTGTTTAAACAGGATTTGATCGAAGAGAAAGGGTTTAATGAGTCAAGCGGCGGCAGGCCTTCTGAAAAATTGTCCATAAAAACTTCTTCTAATTTCTGCATAGGCGTGGATCTTGGAGCTACCCATGTTACCTGCGCTATGGTCGATATGAGAGGCAGCGTTCTATATAAAGATGAGTGTGAGGTTAGCTTAAACGAATCAAAAGAGTCTGTAATAAAAAAAATTATATTTCTAATAGAGAAATGTTCGAGAAATACAAAGAAAAAATATATACGTGGAATAGGAATGGGTTTACCGGGTTTATTTGACAGGAAAAAAGGTGTTTCTGTGCATGCGGCTAACCTGCCAAAATGGAAAAATGTACCGGTGAGAAATATATTAAGTAATAAATTTGATCTTCCTGTATATTTTGAGGACTGCTCAAGAGTTATGGCTTTGGGGGAGATGTGGTACGGGAAATGTAAAAACATAAAAGATTTTATATTCTTAGATATAGGTTACGGCATAGGCTGCGGTATAGTGAATAATTCAGAACTGCAGTCTGGAGCTACAAACAGTATAGGAGAGATCGGACATATAAAAGTCGAGTTAAACGGTAAACCGTGCGGGTGCGGAAGCAGCGGATGTCTTGAGACTGTTTCTTCAGGAATGGCAATTGCCCGTGAATATAAAAGAAGATCCGGGTTGAACGGTCTCAGCCGTTTGACGGCAAAAGATGTGCTCACTCGAGCTTATTCCGGCGATGCAACAGCAAAAAGGATTGTGTCCGAAAGCGGCAAATATCTGGGTCTTGCAATTTCCCACATTATAAATATATTAAATCCGGATATAGTTGTCGTGGGCGGCAAGTTATCAAAGTCCGGAAGTGTTTTATTAAAACCGATGAAGGATGCTGTAGAAAAATATTCATATTCAGGTTCTTTAAAAGGCTTAAAAATAGTAAATTCAGAGTTGGGTGACGATGCCGGTGTGCTCGGAGCTTCTGCTCTGGTTTTAAGAAACATATTCGAATTGGAGGTGTAAAATATGATTAAAATGGGAGTGATTGGCGCCTGCGGAATAGCCAAAAGAAGAACTATTCCGGAAGGAATATTAAAGGCAAAAAATGTTAAATTGGTTGCGCTTATGGATGTACAGAAGGAGGCAGTTAAAGAAACAGCCAAACAGTTTAAGGTCAAAAAGTACTATACAAAAGAAGAAGATCTGATAAATGATAAAGATGTCCAGGCTGTGTACATTGCTGCTCCGACTTATTTACATGCAGAATTAACGATTAAAGCAGCGAAGGCGGGAAAGCACGTATTTGTAGAAAAACCAATGGCCATGAATCCGTCAGAATGTAAGGTAATGATAAATGAGTGCAAAAAAAATAAGGTTAAACTTATGGTAGGATTTTTAATGAGATTTCATGCGTATCATCAGAAGATAAAGGAGTTGATAGATGGTGGAATTATAGGCAGTCCTGTCCTAGCAAGAGCGCAACTTTCCTGCTGGTATCCTGAAATAAAAGGGGCGTGGAGGCAGGATTTAAAACTTGGCGGCGGGGGATCCATAATTGATATGGGGATGCACTGCATTGATCTGCTTAGAATGCTTATGGGAGAGGTAACAGAAGTATCTGCTTTTACCGCAAATACTGCGTTTAAATATAAAACAGAAGATAATGCAGTTTTTATTATGAAGTTCAAGAATAATGCTCTGGCAATGGTGGATTCGTCTTTTTGTGTTCAGGATTTCACTTCTAATAATGTTCTGGAGATATTTGGCTTAAAAGGAGCAATAAAATCTGAATTTACGATCGGACAGAGTGCCGGCGGAAAAGTTGTAGTAAGCTATACAGCAAAAGATGCCGGTTATGAAGCTTCTCAATCAAGGGAGGAAAAGGAAAAAGAAATAATATACGACAGCAGTAATGTAAAAAAAGAAGATCCTGTACCGGTAAATACGTATAAATCTGAAATTGAGCATTTTGCAGATTGCATAGAAAAAGATAAGGAACCTTTGATCTCCGGTGAAGAAGGACTTAGGATCCAGGAGATAGTTGCGGCTTTATATGAATCGGCCAAAACAGGTAAAAAAGTAAAAGTATAGTATATGTGGTTTAAATAAAAAATTCTGGAGGTGTAAAATGGGTAAGAAAATATCAAGCAGTGATTTCAGGTACAATACGGGTAAAACGAGGGTTCCATGGGCTGCCGTCGGTGAAAATATAATTCCCGGCGACATAATGGATATCGTTAAATTCCTGGTCCCGAAAGCAGGACAATCTTCGAAAGAATACAAGACAGGGACGGATAAGATACAGAAAGAAGTTGAAAAACTTTGCTCTGCCGGAAGCATGGCTACAAAGCTTTCACTGGGGACCAAGGTGAAGGAATTGGAAGAAAATGTAAAAAAATACTTAAAATGCAAGCATGCTGTTTTTGTAACTAATGCAACTGCCGGGTTTGAGATTGCCAACAAGTTTGCCGGTGTAAAGCCGGGAGATGAGGTAATAGTTCCGGCTATAACTTTTATTGCAACAATGTCCTATCCTCTGGCTATTGGCGCAAAAGTGGTGCTTGCGGATATTGATTCCTCTACTTTAAATATGGATCCTGAAGATGTCAGCAGGAAAATTACCAGAAAAACAAAGTTAATAATACCCGTGCATTTAGGCGGGTATCCGGCAGATATGGATCCTATTATGGCTCTGGCTAAAAAAAGAAATATAACCGTTCTTGAGGATGCCGCACACGCTTTTGGCGGGGAATACAAAGGCAGGAAAATAGGAACAATAGGCCACTTTGGCGCTTTCAGCTTTCATGAAGTAAAGAATATTACTTCTATGGGGGAGGGCGGTATCTTAAATACAAATCTAAAGTGCGGAGAGGAATTTCCAAAAGCAAGGTTTGTCGGTTTTGATATAGCGCATCCTATTAAAAACTGGCTTTATGATGTGACCGCTCTACGATGGAAAGGGGATTGTTTTGCGCCGGGCAATTCTTCTTCCACGGAAATACAGGCCGTCGGATTAATTGCCCAGTTAAAACGCCTGGAAAAGATCATTGAAAAAAGAAGAAAAGCTGCGGAATATTTGAATTCAATATTTAAAAATGTCAGGGGATTGTTAATTCCAAAGCTTGATTCAGCCGAAATAAAAAGCACACATCACCTTTATCTGTTGAAAATAGATCCTTCTGTTTTAAAAGGTGATATTCAAATGCTGAAACAAAAACTGACAAAAAAAGGAATAACTCAGATCCAACATTTTGCACCGCTTTATAAATTCTCAATAATGAAGCAGTTAGGATATGACACCGGAAAGATAGCCAAGAGCTGTCCGAATGCGGAAGAAGCATTCTCGCGGACTTTTACTCATTTACCGCTTTATGATTTTGATAAAAGCCAGCTGGATTATCTGGCCGATGCCGTAATTAAATCAGTAAAAGAAATGTAAAGGTAAATATTTTAGTTAAAAAAATATTGGGAGGTGTGTTGTGAATATAAATTTACTTAACACAATAAACGGATCTCTTCTGGAAAGATTTTTTCCTGAAGGATGGGATTTAAAAAGGATCGATGATTGCTGTAAAAATCCGCCGGAATCAGTGACCAAAAGACAAGCGTGGTGGAATAAAAAATTTAATCCGGTTTCTTGCGACACTTTGGAAGAGTTTGATACAAAGATGGGGTTTGAGATTGCCTGGCAGATAAAACTTGCGAAACAGGAAAAAAGAAAGCTGGCCGTGATCCTGCCCGTCGGGCCCATGGGTATGTATAAGTGGGCTGTGTATTTTCTGAAAGAATGGAAAACTGACTGTAAACATGTTTACGGTTTCAATATGGATGAATGGAGCGATAAAGACGGGAATACTTTGCCGTCCGGCAATCCCGGCGCTTTTCAAAACGCCATGGAAAAAGCATTCTATAATCCTCTGGGCGGTCTGACTATACCGAAAAAACAGCGCCATTTTGCAACAAAAAAAACATTACCGTCTTATGCCGCAAAAATTAAAAAGTTGAAAGCAAAAGGCGCAAAAACGGTGCTGGTGTTCGGTATCGGCAGGGTATTTCATATTGCATTCTGGGAACCTCATTTTGCCGCGGAGTTTTCAGAAAAAGAATGGAAAGAGCAGACGCACCGTCTTGGCGCAAAGCTTCATCCTTTAACTGTTGAGCAAAATGCAATAACTAGTTTTAAAAGCAGAACAACTCTGGTCCCGGCGTTTGCCAATACGATTGGGCCCGGAATATTTTTAAAAGCGGATACTATAATCGGAGGATGTGACGGGACCCTGGGACGTGGTATGATGTGGCAGGGGGTATCCTTATGGGTGACTTTAAGACACGGGCCTGAAAAATGGATTACAAGCAGCTATATTCCGACTTTACCGGGAAAATTATTTTTCCTGAAAGAATTAGCAGGACCGCTGATAGCGGAAACCAACTAAAAGGAGAAAATTCTATGAATATTTTAGCTGTAGGGGCGCATCCTGATGATATAGAAATATTATGTGCAGGAACTCTTGCGAAATATGCAAAAGACGGCCATAAAATATTTATGGCTCATTTATGCCATGGAGATCTTGGCGGCAAAGGTATTTCCAGAAAAGAACTTTTAATGACAAGAAAAAAAGAAGCTATTGAAGCAGGGAAAGTGATAGGTGCAAAAGTATTTTCCGGTATTGCTTCTGATCTGGACCTTTATACTGATAGAACCGCCAGAAAAAAAGCAGTTGAGATAATCCGTCAGGCCGAACCTGATCTAATTATTACCCATGCTCCAAATGATTACATGCCAGACCATAGGGCGACGAGCCGCCTGATTTTTGAAGCATCTTTCACGGCTACTCTACCAAATTATAAGACCCGGACAAAAGCTCATGAGCCGATAATACCCATCTATTATATGGACAATGCGGCGGGAATAAAATTCGACCCGACTCTTTATGTGGATATTACAAAAACTATTGATATAAAGAAAAAAATGCTTCTTTGTCATAAAAGCCAGCATAAATGGCTTAAAGGACATCATAATTCGGGAGCTGTAGAACTTATAGATACCCTGGCAAAATTCAGGGGCCTGCAATGCGGGGCCGCATACGCAGAGGCATTTCGCATCCTGGATGTTTGGGGAAGAAACAGACCGGGAAAATTAACAGGAAATTAGTATTTAGAAAAATTAAAGGGAGGATAAAATGCCGGAATGTAATTCTTTATTAATGGAAAACATGACAGTGGAAGAGGTAAGGAAAGCTTTAAGAAAAACTAAAACTATATTAGTACCCTTAGGAGTTGTAGAACAACATGGGTATCACCTGCCTTTAAGCACCGATATTCACAATGCTTATGAAATGTCTAAGTTGGTTGCTCAAAAAACCGGAAGTATTGTGGCTCCCTCTTTAAATTATTCTTTTTCAGGCGGAACTTTGCCTGGTACTATTAATATAAATCCACAAACAATGTCTTTAGTCGTCGGTGATATCTGCCATTCCCTGGCGGAGCAGGGATTTAAAAATATTATTCTTATTCTGGGGCATGCCGGCACTGAAAATATAAATGCTTTGAGAGATACTGTTATTCTGCTTTTAAGAAAAAATTCGCAATGGAAGGACCTTGTTCTATCCTTGGTTCCTGTATGGGAGTTTTCTCCAACCTGGATGAATGCTTTTAAAAAACATGATTTTCATGCTGCATATATTGAAACTTCCTTAATGATGTACTGGAAACCTGAGCTAGTAAGAAAGAAAGTAGTGATGGACCGTCCGTACCTGGCCAATTTGATGCGCAGCCATCAGGATAACTACCTTGTAATAAAGAAACCGGTTGATTCCAAATACGTTACCCCGTATCTTAAGCAAAGGCCTGATATTAAAGTAGGTGTTATGGGAGATCCGGCAGGAGCAAATGCGAAACTCGGGGAAAAAGTTGCCAATGAATGTGCAGCCGGGATAGCAAAATTAATTATGAAAATAGAAAAGGAGACAAAAAGAAAAAATATAAGATAACAGAAAGGAATAGAGGTGTTTTGGGCTTTTTCACGTAATTTTTATATATAAATGAAAAAAGTCAAGTAAAAACAAGTATTATTATGATAGAAATGATGAAATATCACAAAAGGTGTTTTTTGATTGACAAAAACCATTTATTTATGTATAATTACCTTGTTAGATAAGAACTTACAAATAAAAAACATTTTAATGTTTTAGGGAGGAATACCGGAGTGGGAGAGTTTGATTTGCCCACTTTTTCTTTTTTATGAGTGATATTGAAAGTGTAGCTTTGAAAGCCAGAGAAATGGCTGAGCCCTGTTTGAAAACGATGGGGCTCGAATTGTACGACCTTGAATATAAAAGAGAATTTAACGGCATTGTTCTTCGGGTATATATAGATAAACCGGGAGCTAAAGTAAATGTCAAAGATTGCCAGGATGTAAGCCATGTTCTGGGAGTTCTTTTTGAAGAGAAAGAGCTGATTCACGGGCATTACAATTTGGAAGTTTCTTCTCCCGGGCTGGATAGGGTCTTGAAAATGGAAAAGGACTTTATAAGATTCAAAGGGTATAAAGCAAATATATATTATAATGAGTTGGTAGAAGGCAAGAATAATCACACGGGTCTCATTCTGGGCGTAGACAGCGGTAAAGTGATACTTGAAGTGAAAGGGATTGTCTTAAAAATCCCGGTGTCAAATATTAAAAAGGGTAAACTGGAGTTTAATTAAAAGGGCAGGGTGGAATTTATGATGAACAGAGACATTTCAGATGCTTTGGAGCAGATAGGGCGGGGGCGGGAAGTCAACATGGAAGTATTGAAAGAAACCCTGTCAAAAGCTCTTACTTCTGCTTCCAGAAAAATACTCAACAATCAGTATGATATTAAAGTGGATACGGACGAGGTTACAGGTGCGTTTAAAGTTTCTTATCATAAAACTGTTGTGGATAAAGTTGCCAACCCGGATTATGAGGTTTCTTTGAAAGACGCCAGGAGTCAGGGATACGAAGGCGAGGTAGGCGGGCTTATGGATTTTCCCGTCCCTCTTGATAGATTTGGCCGTATTGCTGCGCAAATAACAAAACAAGTTATCTCAAAGAAAGTCAGAGATATAGAACGGGATGCCATTTTTTCGGAATTCGAAGAAAAATTAAATACTATTTTAAACGGTATAGTTCTTCGAAAAGAAAATAAAAATATTCTGGTTGATCTTGGGGACACTGAAGGTATTGTGCCTATAAAAGAACAGGTTTTCAGAGAGAACTGGCAGATTGGGGATAAAATAAAGGCCTATGTTTCCGAAGTCAGGAAAACCTCCAAAGGACCTCAAGTGGTGCTTTCCAGAATACATCCTAATTTTATTAAGAAGCTTTTTGAAATGGAAATTCCGGAAATTGGGGAAGGTAAAGTAGAGATTAAAGCTATTGCAAGGGATCCTGGATATAGAATAAAAATAGCCGTTTTTTCGGAAGATAGAAATATAGATTCCGTGGGAGCTTGCGTAGGTATCAAGGGCGGACGGATTCAACCTGTGGTGAAGGAGCTGAAAGGGGAGAAAATAGATGTAGTAGAATGGAATTCGGATATTAAAACTTTTACTAATAATGCTTTAAGGCCTGCTAAGATAACTAATATTTTAGTGAATGAAACTGATCAATCGATAGTTGTTACGGTGCCTGATGATCAGCTTGCGATTGCAATAGGTAAAAACGGACAGAGCGCGAAGCTTGCTGCCAAACTTGTCGGTTGGAAAATAGATGTAAGGAGTGAAACCAGTTTTGCGGCTTCCGGAGCTGAAAATGTAAAGATAATTGAGGATAAAAGAAAAGAAGAAGAACAAGATCCTTTTGAGTTCATGGGGCTGAATAAGAAAGTGATGGATAAATTAAAAACTAACGGTTTTAGTACAAAAGATGATTTCAAAAATGCGACAATTGAATCTCTCTTGAAGATAAATGGCCTTACGGCTAAGACGGCTGAAAAGATAATGGAGCATGTCAAGACGCTAAAAGTACAGGAGAATACGAAAACAAATGAGCAAATTTAGAGTTCATGAAATAGCTAAAAAACTTGGAATGAAGAGCGCTGATTTGGTGGCAAAACTCGAAGAGTTGGGTTATGAAGGAAAAAAAGCGGTCAGTATGCTTGATGAAAGTGAGATTAAAGAAGTTGCTGCTGCAATAAGAGAAGCGGCGGTGAAGAAAGATGCTCCGGTTCCGGGTGGAAAAGCAACCTTACCCAAAACGGTTCCGTCTGTTCCTCCGGCAAAATCTGTTATACAAAAAGTGCCGTCTCAGGCGATTAGTAAGACTGTTCCTGTCTCGACTAAATCGCCTTCTGCAGTTTCATCGAAAACTGTTTCTACTTCAAACCCGGTTCCTGTTCTGCATAAAACTCCGGTAAAAGCGGTGGAAACAAAGGCGAAAAGCTCCGTAAAAACAACCGTGGCAATAAAAGTAAAATCTACAGCAGTTAAAGCTAAATCTGAAGCTAAAGCGGCAGCAATGAAGTCTTTACCAAAAAAAACGGTGAAAGCAGCAGAAGCGGAGGTAAAACAGAAACCTGAAGTAATAGAAGAAGAGGTCGTTATAGAAGCTCCAAAACCGGAAGTTGAAGTAAAACCCCCTGTTCCGGTTATTCCTGAAGGTCCAAAGCCGATTTTTAAAGTTACAGAAGTTACTACAGTCTCAGAACTGGCCAATAAATTGAAAGTGCCGGTTTCTGAGCTGATAAAAAAAATAATGTCTATGGGGATGATGGTTACTATCAACCAGAAACTCGATAAAGATTCTATCACTCTGGTTGCGGCTGAGTTTAATTATGATGTTGAGTTTGTATCTATATTTAACGAAGAAGTAAAGGAAGAAGAAGTCGTAGATGTTTCAAAGCTTGAGTGGCGTCCGCCTGTTGTTACAGTGATGGGACATGTGGATCATGGTAAAACTTCTTTACTTGATGCTATAAGAGAAACAAACGTTACAGCAGGCGAAGCGGGAGGAATTACACAGCATATCGGGGCATATAAAGTAAAAACTCCAAAAGGCGAGATAGTTTTTCTGGATACTCCGGGACATGAAGCTTTTACTGCTATGAGAGCCAGAGGTGCTTCCGTTACTGATATTGTTATTCTTGTGGTAGCTGCGGATGATGGTGTAATGCCTCAAACTATCGAAGCTATTGATCATGCTAAGGCCGCAAAGGTTCCGATAATTGTGGCGATGAATAAGATGGATAAACCCGGCGCAAATCCTGAAAGATTAAAACAGGAATTGTCTAAGTATGACCTTGTTCCTGAAGATTGGGGAGGAAAGACAATATTCGCTCCTGTTTCCGCTAAGAAAAAAGAAGGTATTGAGAATCTTCTGGCGATGATTCTTCTGGAATCAGAAATGCTGGAGCTTAAAGCTGTTAAAGAAGGCATGGCGAAGGGCGTTGTACTTGAAGCAAAACTGGATAAAGGGAAAGGTTCGGTTACTACCGTCTTGATTGAGAAAGGTACTTTGAAGGTAGGGGATCCTTTTGTTGCAGGTTTCTTTTATGGGAAAGTTAAAGCTATGATGGATGATAAGGGAAATAAGCTTGCAGAAGTTATTCCTCCGACTCCTGTTGAAATACTCGGGTCTAACGGAGTCCCGAACGCCGGAGATACTTTTCAGGTTATGGCAAATGAGAAAGAGGCCAGACAGGTTAGTGTAAGAAGGAATGAATTACAGCGCGAAATAAATATTCAAAAGCAGAAGCATATTTCGCTTGAGGGTCTTTATACTGAGATACAAGACGGCAAGCTCAAGGATCTGAAGATTATATTAAAAGGTGACGTTCAGGGTTCTATAGATGCTTTAACTGCTGCACTTGAAAAACTTGGAAATGAAAAAGTAAAAGTTTCTATAATTCACAGAGGTGTCGGAAATATCAATGAATCTGATGTAATGCTTGCGAGTGCCTCCAATGCTATTGTTATTGGCTTTTCTGTGAGTGTCAGTCAGGCTGTAATAGACCTTGCTAGAAAAGAAAGTGTTGACCTGAAGCTTTTCAGGATTATTTACGAAATTACTGATTCGGTTAAAGCAGCCATGGAAGGCCTGCTTGAGCCGATACTTAAAGAAGTAGTTATTGGCAAAGCGGAGATCAAACAGCTTATTAAAATACCGGACGGCTTTATCGCCGGAAGCCAGGTTTCTGAAGGCAAGATCACCAGACAGTCGCTGGTAAGGATTAAAAGGGGTTCTGAAGTAGTAGGACAGGGGAAAATAACTTCACTTCGAAGATTTAAAGATGATGTAAAAGAAGTAGCCGCAGGTTTTGAATGCGGAATTTCTGTTGATAATTTTAAGGATATGCAGGTCGGAGATATTTTCGAGGCATATATTATCGAAAAAACATTTGCCAAGCTGTGATAACAGCGGATGGTTAGAGGGTTGGATGTTTGGACGGTTATTTAGTACAGAATAAAATAAGGTGATAGTTCGATAGCCGAGGGCGGATTGGAGATGGTTCTTCAAAATATATAACATCTCATTAATGTAAAACCCGCAACTCGTAATCCGCCTTATGGCGGGATCTCTCCAAAGCATTGGAGTACCCGCTACCCGTAACGATCAACAAGGATAAAAATGCATCTAAGATCCGAGAAACTTGCAAGACTTTTTCAAAAAGAAGTAAGCATGATAATTACCAGGGAGCTGACAAATCCTGATATTGGGTTTGTTACCGTTACGGCAGTCCAATTTAATAAAGATACAAGCAAGGCTACGGTGTATGTCAGTATATTCGGGACTGAAGGTGCTAAGGCGAAATCAATTTCAGCGCTTAATAAAGCAAAAGGTGTAGTAAGACACTCTCTGGCCGGCAGAGTTGTCCTCCGGTATATGCCTGATATTGAATTTCGAGAAGACGTCCAATTGGAACAAATCGAAAGAACCCTTGATATTATTAAAAAAATAGAAGACGGGGATAAAAAAAATGAAAAATAATTCCCTTCGTGAAATAGTTAGAGCGTTTAAAAAGTATGATGATTACATTCTGGCGACTCATGTTAATCCTGACGGGGATGGAATAGGCGCGGAACTTGCGCTTGCTTTTGGTTTGAGAAAACTCGGGAAAAAAGTAACGATTATAAATAGTGATCCTTTTCCTGAAAATTATGAATTTCTGCCGACAAACGGACTTTTGAAAGAAATAGATTTTATTAAAGGAAACTATAATGTAGCGGTTTCCCTGGAGTGTCCCGGTCTGGATAGAGTAGGAAAACTTAAGAAAGTATTTCTTAAGTCAAAGAAGATAATAAATCTGGATCATCATTTGAACAATGATTATTTTGGAGATTACAATTATGTGGACGATAAAGCCGCAGCTGTAGGCGAACAAGTCTACAGTATTCTTTTAGGGCTTGGGGTGAAAATTGATCTGGATATTGCTGTTTGTATCTACACTTCGCTTCTTACCGACACCGGTAGTTTTGCATATTCAAATACAACTAAAAAAACGCATCAAATTGTTATCAGTCTTATGGATTATGGAGTTAATCCTTCTGAAGTTTACCAGAATGTCTATGAGGTGTCTTCTCTTGGGAAAATTCAACTTCTTGGAAAAGCGCTTAATTCTTTGCAGGCTGACAAAAAACGGGGAGTTGCCTGGATCACTCTTATGAAGGATTCTTTCAGGAAAACAGGAACTTTGTACGGGGATTCAGAAGGTATTATTAACTACGCTCGTTCCATAAAAGGTGTTAATGTTGCTATATCATTTACGGAGCTGGAAAACAGGCGCGTGAAAATCAGTTTTAGATCAAAAAGAGATGATATTGATGTAAATAAAATAGCTGTCTCTTTCAGAGGGGGCGGACATAAAAGAGCTTCGGGTGCTGTAATTGAAGGTAATATGAAAGAAGTTAAAGAAAAAGTACTGAAAAAAGTCTTTGAAGTAATAAAATCAAGTATTTAAGCTTTGTATAAAGAAAAAAGAAGAGGTGATTTGATTGGTAAGGTCTGATATAGTGAAAAAAGTAGCAAAAGAAACCGGACTGTCGGCAAAAGATACTGAAAAAATAGTTGATATAATACTTGAAAGTGTAGTAGATTATGTTCAGAAGGGCAATAAACTTGAACTTCGTGGTTTTGGAACCTTTATGGTAAAGCAGAGAGCCGGGCGTATTGCGCGTAATTTGAAAACAAACGAAGACCTTCCGCTTCCGTCAAGAAAGGTCATTTATTTTAAAGCAGGAAAAGAACTCAAAAATATCCGCAAGGAGGAGAAATGAAAAAGGGTCTGAAAAAAGCACTTATTATAATTCCGGTTGTGTTGTTTTCTCTGGTCATAATCGGATATATAGTTTATGATTATGTTTTAATGGTGCCCAGCATAACAATTGCCTATGAGAAAAATATCGGACAACAAAAACTTGATACCGAGTTTAAGGTTCAGGTGGAAATTGAAAGTCTGTCTGTACTTGAAAGGGAATATATTGTTAATCTTGAATTGAAAAGCGGAACGGAAGTTAAAGCCTCTCTTCAACCTCAGATTTTCAGGCTTAAACCGAGGACTAAACAGAATGTCGAATTTGTATGCATGCTTTCCGAACCTGTTATTCCGGGGCTTTACACTGCGAATGTTTTTGTTACCGCAAAGAAGTCAATATTTTCGTCATCCCTGGAAATGATTAATGAAAACGGTCAGGAATTTGCTATTGCCGAAAAGATAGTTAACGGGATAATAAACTTTATAGATATTAAAGGCGCGAAAAAAGTCGGAGAAATCTTAAATGTTAATGCTGTTGCGAAAAATACGGGAGAGGTCGGAAAACCTTTTTCAGTTGACGGCTCAATAATTAATCCGAAAGGTGAATCCGCTCAACTTCCGACAAAAGACTTCTCGTTGAAAATAGAGGAGTCTAAAATATTTTCCTATGATTATAATATACCTTTTGAGGCTCCTGCGGGGAAGTATAAAATTATTCTTAACCTTTTTGCCGGAGAATCAAAGGATAATTCAAAAAAGAAATTAGCTGAGCAGGAACAGGAAGTGGAAGTATCGGCAAGAGTCATTAAAGCATCAGTGGAGGCAGTTAAGGTTAGAGGTAAGCTTAAGTCGGGAGAAGCTGTCGGCTTTGATATTGATTTAAAAAATACCGGTGATATAGAAAAACTTTTCTCGATAGAGGCTTCTCTTACGGATGCTTCAGGAAAAGTTGTAAGCCTTCCAGGGAAAGAACTTCAAATCAAAGTTGATGAGACAAAAAAAGCAGCTTACGAGTATTTAATCCCGATGAAAGATTCTGACGGAAAGTATAAGATAAATATTATTGTCTATGCAGGTTCGGCAAATGATCTTACAAAAATGAAAATGGCCGAGTCTCAACAGGAATTTACTGTTGCTGAAAGAATAACAAAAGCAAGTATAGTTAAGGTATCTGTTTCTTCGAAGAATAAAATAAAGGTCGGTGAAACTATTACGATCACTGCGGACTTGAAGAATACCGGAGAAACGGATCATACATTTCCTGTTGCAGTAGTTGCCGTTAATGCAGGAAAAGCAACTGTAAAATTAAATGCGAAGATAATTCCTCTTAAAGTTGGTGAAGCAGGTCAATTAACTTTTGATTATGCAATACCGTTAGAAAGTACTGCGGGTAATTATGAAGTTAAGGTTTCTACTTATAACAATATGGATAACCTGGGTAATCTTATAGAAATGTATGAAGAAAAAGTCTCGGTTTTTGCCGTAGCAGGGGCCAATATCAGTGGTTCTGCCAGTCTTGTCGGGACCCTGGGAAAGTTCGGTTTTGGAGATTCTGTTTCTATTAAAACAAAATTTTCCAATTCCGGAGAGTTAAGGCACTCTTATTTTATAAAGTTGGAGGTTATTGATCCTGCTAAAAAAGTATCAACAATATTTAATGAGAAAATAGAATTAGATAAATTGGGTGTTTCAGAAAAGAAAGGAGAATTTAAGGTAGATCCGTCAGTTTTAGACGGAAAATATACTGCTGTTGTCAGTATCTGGGACAGGTTAGGTGATGATGGAAATCCTACAGGTAAATACGGGGAAGATACTCAGACTTTTGAGGTGGTTGATACTGAACCCGTTATAACTAATGTTATCGGGGTTGCTCCTGTAATCGGAAAAGCAACTACTATTGTAGCGACAGTGAAAGATGATAAAGAAGTGAAGACTGTAATGCTTGTTTATCAAGGTCCCGGAATGTCAGAAGTTGGGAAGGAAATAATGATCAGAACCTCCGGCAACAAAAAAGAAGGTTCCTATAACACTCAAACCAGAAGGTTTAACTATGCAGGTTCTCTTAACTATTATATTGAGGCAACTGACTCAAAAGGACAAAAGAGTAAATCTCCGGAGTCAAAAACACAAATTAAATGAGTCCTTTAGAGACAAATCTTAATTTTGTAAGAGATAGAATTAAAACTGCAGCTTTAAGAGCGGGAAGAAAAGAAAAAATCATCCTTGTGGCCGTCACTAAAACGGTGGGGGCCCCAAGGGTTAATGAAGCGCTCTCTCTTGGTATTTCAGATATAGGTGAAAATAGAATTCAGGAAGCAAAAATTAAGTTCCCTGAACTCCTCAAAGAAAAAGCTGTTTTTCATATGATAGGACACCTCCAGTCAAATAAAGTAAAAGATGCGGTAAAACTTTTTGATATTATACATTCTGTTGACAGCCTGAGCCTGGCAGAGGCTATAGATAGGGAAGCAGCTAAGTCCGGAAAAGTTATGCCTTGCCTCATTGAGATAAATATTGGAAGCGAAATATCAAAGGCGGGTATGCAATATGATTGTACGGGTGTTTTTCTTAAGGAAGCGGCAAAATACAAAAATATAAAGCTTGAAGGTTTAATGACAGTTGCCCCGATTACAGAATCACCCGAACAAGTAAGACCATTCTTTAAAAAGATGAAAATATTGTTTGATGAATTAAAACAAATACCTGAAGGTCTGAATTTTAAGCATCTTTCGATGGGTATGAGTCAGGACTATGAAGTAGCGATAGAAGAAGGTGCCACAATGGTAAGGGTAGGAAGTGCACTGTTTGGGAGTAGAAGTACGGCTTGAAAGAGATTACGCTGATTACAAAATGGATTTCGCTGATGAAAGAATAAGGTGAATGGAATTTTGAATGTGCTGTTTGTCTGTCAGCGCAATCAGTGTTTTAATCAGCGATATCATTTGCTGGCAAAATAGAAAAAATAATTCAGAAATATTGGTGTGATAATAAATTAAGTTGGTGATAGAAAGGCGGTATGAAAGAGATTGCGCTGATTAAAGTGTTGATTTCGCGGATATAAAAAAGAGGTCTATTTGTGTGTTATCAGTGGAGTCAGTTTTTAGAATCAGCGATATCATCTGATGGCAGAATAGTAAAAATAATTCAGAAATATTGGTGTGATTACAAAGTAAGAGTGGGGGATATATGAAAATCGGTTTTATCGGTGCGGGAAATATGGCAGAGGCTATAATTGCCGGTCTCTTGAAGTCAAAAACTGCAGAATCCTCAGATATTCTTGTCAGTGATCTTTTAAGACCCCGACTGGCTGAATTAGAAAAAAAATATGGCGTAGTACCTGCCGCCTCTAACAGGGCTGTTATAAGTAACTGTGAAGCAATAATCATTGCAGTTAAACCTAAAGATGCCGATTTTGTTCGAGAAGCCTTAACGGTAATAAAACCGGCTTCTTTTGTTATTTCTATTATGGCAGGGATAACTACAGGTTATTTTGAAAAAACAGATTTGAAGATTCCTGTTATCCGTGTTATGCCTAATACCCCTGCGCTGGTACTTGCAGGCATGGCAGGAATTTGCAAAGGGAAAAATGCAACCAAAGCTCATCTTGAGAAAGCCAAATTAATACTTTCAGCCGTAGGCAAAGTGATTGAAGTAGAGGAAAAACTTATGGATGCTGTAACATCAATCAGCGGGAGCGGACCGGCTTATGTGTTTTTATTCGCAGAAGCCTTGCTTGAAGCTGCAAAAAAGAGCGGAATTGATAAGGCAATAGCAAAAATACTGGTGGCAAACACACTGATGGGCGCAGCAAAGATGATTTTAGAATCAGGCGAAGAACCTTCCATTTTAAGAGAAAAAGTAACCTCTCCGGGCGGTACAACTGCTGCAGCGCTCGAAGTTTTTGAAAGTATGAAATTTAAAGAAATAGTCGGTAAAGCGGTAGAAGCGGCGGAAAAACGTTCGAAAGAAATGACGAAGTAAAAACAATGACAAAGTACGAATGACTAGTGACTATTTATTGTAAGCGGGAAATAGCTTCCGCTAATAATTTACAAAATATTTTGAAAAATATGGCGGAGTCTTTTTACCGCCTTCATTAAATAGTCATTAGTCACTAGTAACTAGTAATTAATATTTATGGAGGTGTGATTTCATGAGTGAATTATCAAGAAAAATAGAACAGGCAGTTCTTTCTATAAAGAAGCAATCCAGGATGGTTCCGGATATAGCAATAATTCTTGGGACAGGGCTTGGCGGACTTGTAAATGAAATTACGGATAAAACAGAGATTAATTACAAGGATATAAAGGGGTTTCCTTTATCTACAGTTGAAGCGCATGCGGGAAAACTTATTTTGGGGGAAATGGGCGGAAAAAAAGTAGTAGCCATGCAGGGGCGCTTTCATAGATATGAGGGGTATTCTTATAGGGAAGTTACTTTTCCTGTATATGTTATGAAAGAACTCGGGGCTAAGATACTTATGGTTTCAAATGCTGCCGGAGGATTGAATAAAGAATATGAGGCCGGAGAATTAATGATGATCTCTGATCATAACTCCCTTTTGCTCGGAGACAATCCTTTAGCGGGTCCAAACGATGATAAAATAGGGTCAAGATGGCCTGATATGTTCCAGACCTATGATGTAGAGTTGATGAAACTTGCGGAAAAGATTGCTAAAGAGAATAAAATAAAACTTCACAAAGGAGTCTATGTCGGGGTTATTGGTCCGAATCTCGAAACTGAAGCAGAATACAAGTTCTTAATTGCAATTGGTGGCGATGCTGTCGGAATGTCCACCGTCCCGGAGGTTATAGTCGCAAGGCATTGCGGGTTCAGGGTCCTCGGTATTTCCGTAATTACAGATATGTGTATACCAGGACATCTGGAAATTGCAAATATAGAAAAAATTATCGGTAACGCTTCCCGAGCTGAACCGAAACTCACGAAAATAATGAGTCTGGTTGTAAAGGAAGTGAAACTCTAATGCTGCCCACGGTTGCCTGGAAAAATAACCTGGTAGTGATGATAGATCAAAGGAAATTACCCGGCAAAGAGGTTTATATTCAATGCAGGAATTATAAACAAGTTGTCTATTGCATAAAGACTCTCGCTGTCCGCGGTGCTCCTGCCATCGGTGTTGCAGCTGCTTACGGGGTAGCATTAGCCGCTGTGAGATCCAAAGCCAAAGATAAGATTAAATTCTATAAAGAAATGGCATATGCTATAGAAGAATTAAGAAGGAGCCGTCCGACTGCCGTTAATCTTTTCTGGGCGCTGGATCGGATGACTGCAAAACTTGTTTCTCTGGAGAAATTGCATGTTAAAAAAATAATAAAAGAACTTATTAAAGAAGCAAAACTTATTGAAAAGCAGGATATTGCCATTAATGCGCATATGGCAAAAAATGGAGCAAAACTTTTTAAAAAAGGCTCGACAATAATGACGATCTGTAATACCGGAGTACTGGCAACAGCAGGTATAGGCACTGCTTTTGGTGTTTTAAATGAGGCACATAAGCAGGGAAAAAAGATAAGTGTAGTTGCCTGTGAGACAAGACCATTACTTCAAGGTTCCAGATTGACCGCCTGGGAGTTAAAACGTGCAGGAATACCGTTTAAATTAATTACAGATAATATGGCATGTCATATCATGTCAAAAGGTTTTGTTAAGGGTGTCATTGCCGGTGCTGACAGAATTACGGCAAACGGGGATACTGCAAATAAAATAGGTACTTATATGCTTGCTGTACTGGCAAAAAACTTTAGAATACCTTTCTTTATCTGTGCTCCGAAGTCAACTATAGATTTAAAACTAAAATCCGGAAGATTAATTCCGATTGAAGAGAGAAAATCCAAAGAAGTTACGGAAATTCAAGGTGTAAAGACGGCCCCGGATGATACAAAAGTGTTTAATCCTGCCTTTGATGTTACGCCTAACGAACTAATTGCAGGCATAATTACGGAAGCCGGAGTCGTTAAACCGCCTTTTATCAAAAACCTGAAGAAGATATTCTAGACCTTTAGTAATGTTACCTGCTTATGCACTTTTACCGGATATTTCAAACTTTAATGTTAGTTCATTTATTTGCTATAATATATGAAGTAGCTGGCTTAGCTCAGTCGGTAGAGCATCTCACTTGTAATGAGTTTTAGGGGTTTCTGAAAATTCTTTTAAAACAAAGAAAGTCTTTTGTTGTCAAAGGAATTAGTAATATTTAACTTAATCGAATTTCACTCAATTTCACTGGTTTTAACTTCAAGATGGCACGGATTTGGCACAATTTATCAAGGCTTCCTTGTGGTAGAAAACTGAATATTAAGTATTGTTTTAGAGCAATTTAAAAATTGCTTGTAATACCCCTGAGTATTTTGTATAATTAACTATGCGAAGTGCGGGCAGATAAACCAAAAATATTCAAATACTATTAGATATTCGTTACATTGGAGAAAAATGACAACCTTAGAAAAAGCAAAAATAAAAGAATTTACGCATTTCCCTATAAATACTAGCAGTGTTTATGGGTTTTCTACAATGTCCGAAACAAAAAGCATTGAAGAGATAAAGAACGATCTAGTTCAATACAGAATAAAAGTCGCGGAAATGGAAGGATATAAAAAAGCAATTAGTGAGATTAAGATCTCTGCAAAAAAACGTATTGAAGACTATGTTCAAAAAGTTACAAAAATAACTCAGTATATTATTGACGCTTGCAAGAAAGAAATTACCGATATAAAAATAGAAGAAGCACGAACTCAATTTACCGATAATCTTTGGGTGAAAATTGTCTTTGTCGTTAATATGGATATTAAAGATGAGATGAAGATAGTAAAGCTTTTAGGAAACACAGAGCGCATGATGTTAGAAGAATATGATTACATGAGTCATCTTTCAATCATTAACAGTCGCGATTGCAAAATAGATAAGGAGTTGCTTAATAGCGATTTTCCTTATTTTTATAAAGGCGCACTGTAAGAATGCCTGACATAAAAGCCCACGAAAATCAAGCCAATCACAATATACGTTTTCTTAATAATTTTGCTGGTTCTTGCAATGATTGGTCTATTACGGTCAGTTTTTATAGTTCATTACATGTGGTCGAAGCCTCTATATTTAATTGCTCGAAAATTATATATAAAACTTTGACCTTAAATTTTAAACATACGGAAGACTTGAAAAACTATTTTAGGACACATCCAAAACCGTTAAATCACTTTGATTCTGAACATGCAATAAGAAATGTTATTGTAATGGAAACCTTTCAGGAAATATACGATGATTATAAGAATTTATATGATAATAGTCGAAATGCAAGGTATTCATGTCAAACGATAACCCCTGTTCGTGTTGCTATTTGTAGGGGAAACTTAAAAACTATTGCTGATTGGGCTGTTAAAAAACATAAAGTAAATATTACCGAAAAGATATAATTCTACTAAGTTACCCTTGAATTACTTTGCCTTTCAGTATGCCCGCTATGATAAATTAACTTTAATGTCTCAGCTACAGAATTAACTATGTTTAAATCTTGACTTGGTCAATAGAAATTTGTATAATTTATTTGCAGGGTGAAAAAAAAGAGAAAAAATAAAATAAACGGGCTGCCTTCGCAATTCCTCAGCTGTCTTCGTTTCACCCCTTGAGTTACCGAATAGAAGAACGGCGGGCAGCCCTGAAATAATTATCTCTTGTGGGCTATTCGTTATTAGCTTGTGCTTTCCCCTAGAGGGTACAAACAGGGATAGCCTATAAGATTATTAGTTGTGATATAATAATGGACTGAGACAGAAAGAACAAGATAAATTAGTGTTAGTAGTACCGGCAAGCCCGGAGATGCTGCATCAGGGGGTAAACATGGAAATACTGGTATTTGCTCTGATTGTTTTAGTCATATACTTATTTTACAAGGTAAGAAATATTGCAAATAAGAATGATGAGAATATTCACCTTCAACATGTAATTACTTTTTGGATTGAGTTTCAAGATAAATTTTATGATAACATCAAACTAAAGTCTAAAGTTAGTGATGATTTCATTGCTAGGTTAAAAAACAAATTTCCTAAAAATATAAGAGTTATGATTGAACATTATAATGATTCATTTATTAAGGTTAAAACCTGGACTACTTTTAAGGAGGAAATAGAAAAGTATAACGAATATATTTCCAGAGATTTGGAAATAAGTATTTATGATCTTGATTATCACGCTATTGCAAAGGGTAAAGAAATAGATAATGAAAAATTCCTTTATATAAATGTCGACTATTATTATGGAGATATAATTGTTTATTTATATGGCGATGGCTATTTAAAGAAAAATGAATCATCGGCTCCAATAATAGACAGAGTAGCCGAATTATTGCCAAATAGTTACTTATTTAGATTAGATGCAGATAATTTTGAATACCTTAATAAATATGCGCCAATTCCTGATGAGTGGTATCAGCCTAGTCAATATTTTGTTAGATATAACACAATTTACAATCGAGAAGAAAATAAGGCTTTAGGCGGATGGAGAAAAGCAGATGTGATTTGGGAATTAAGTTATAACGATATTGCTGGTAACTTTCTCCCAAAATTATAGTACATGGTAAATTAGAGTTAGTCATACCGGGAAACCCGGAGATGCTGAATTGAGGGGGAGCGATGAAATGTAACTTTTGCAACGGTTTAGGATATGCCTACGAAGAAAAATATTTAAGTCCGGCACATTATCATAAAAAAGGATCTCATTATATTTTTAGAATGAAACGCATAGTAAAGGATGAGTGCTGTATCTGTCACGGTAGAAAGAAACTTATTTTAAAAGATTGGTGGAGGAATAGAAAAGCATGTGGCAATTACTATAATGAATTATCTGCGCTAGGAAAAGTTTTTATGGAAAAATACTTTAAAAAGAATAACACCAGATACTGTTCTTATGAAGCTAAATATAAAGAGATAGTAAATAATGATGGTTCTGTTACATATTATGAATTAGAAGGGATTAGGGGTAAAACCAAATAGAGGAATTTATGAAAAAAACATTATTGGTGCTTGTGGTGAGCCTGGTGTGGTAAAAATATATGCAGGGCAGAGTATCCGGGAAGTAGTGGAATGTGTTCAAGATGTTTAAATTTATTCATGAAAAAATATTATTATTATGATAGAATTGGAAAGAAGTTTAAAAAGAAGATAAAGGGGAAGGTGTAAAAAGGATTATAAAGACAAAATAGTTAAATAAATACGCTTTAACTTTAAATTCCTACCACAGGTGAGCGTATGAAGCGGGTTAAAAGAGCCCGTCTTTATCTGTCTTGGCTTAACCGCCGAGATATAAAAACCTGTGGTAGGTGATGAAGGCGGGTTATTTTTATTTAATCAGCCTTGAGTTAATGTCAAATGTTGTGTTTGAGAAGTAGCGAGCATCCTTGGTTACAAAACCTCCTTTCTTGAAAAATCTGAACTTTTACCTCTAAAATTCTTTCTACGTTGACTTCTGGCGCGTGATCTGCC
>Ga0208246_1000185_pt1 | contig 58391 bp, 54 predicted proteins | sample RifOxyD2_FD_184039 | JGI IMG/M metagenome (GOLD analysis project Ga0208246, IMG submission 184039) | Soil microbial communities from Rifle, Colorado - Rifle Oxygen_injection D2 (SPAdes) | ecosystem: Environmental > Terrestrial > Deep subsurface > Rock core/Sediment | place: Rifle, Colorado... | reverse complement strand
ACGGCCAAAGTACACCCGCCAGGCGAGGGGCTTGTCCCGTGAGTAGGACGCCCAGTAGTAGGTCGAAACCGCGGACCCAAAGGCGGTGGTGTCGATGTTTGGGGGCGTGGATTTGGTGGGGTTCACGAGGCTTTTCAGCTCATCAATATGGGGAATCCGCCAGTCGGTTTGGCCCGCGAGGTTTAACCCCTCGCAATAAGCCAAGGCGTTCTCCCAGCTCATGAGGTCGGTCTCCCGCTGGTCCTAGGTGAGGTCTGTTGCTTGATCGGTGACGGTGGAGTTCCGGTTGTCGGTGAAAGGGGCGGCTCCTAGGGGGGCGTCCCAGCCAACCAGAGCAGAATAAAAATCAGGGTTTTTTTCACTTTCGTTCTCCGGTGAAGTCCTATCAAGGTGCGGATTTCGCGGGCCTCCCGCCTTTTCAGGCTAAAGGAGCTAAGCCGGGGATCCTTGCCCCCTGGGGGCCAAGGGTTCCAATCTCCGAAAAAAGGTACCCAGTCCAAAACCCTTGCCTCAAGGGAAAGGCGGGACCGCTGGCAAGGCCCTAGGGACAGGGCTTGGTTGATTAGCGAACCTCGCAACCTCTGCTAAGTAAAAAAAGTTACCAAAGAAAATGGAAGCTGGAACCGGGATTTTTGCTGGGCAATAGGACCTATTTCGAGCGTTCGTACCAGCCGAAGTTTTCCATACACTCCTTAGCGAAGTGGAAGGTAAGTTGTTGGTCGTAATTGATCGTGACACCAGTGGTGAAGTCGATGCAATCAACTAATCGGCGGGCGTGTTGCATGTAGGGTTCGGGGCGTTTCCAGCGTTTTAGGCGGGCGCTGATGTAAGGGGTACCCGAAGCCCAACTCGAAGCGGTGGCAACTTTATCTTGAATCGGGGCCTTTTTCCACTGCGCGATGGTCGAGCCCGCCAGGCTCCCCCCTTCGTACCAGGCCGCCCAGGCTGGAGTGGTTAGGGCGAAGAGCAAAGTCATAATTAAAAACGGTTTCATCGGCCCCTCCCTCAGATCAGTTGCCCCCTGGATTAACAGCTTGAGCGCATAAAAAAGCGCAACTAATCGCCATGCAATAAAGGGGCCTCCTGGTTTTTACCTAGGATGAGGGCTGGTTTGCGCTGGCGCGTTGGGGGTTTGGGGCGGGAGTTTTAGCGAGAATTTTTGATGGCGGGTCGGAAGCAAACCGACCAGCTATCACTAGCACGGGATTTGGAATCGTCCGCTGGTCTAAAAGTTTTTGCTGGGAGTGTTAGCGAGAATTTTTGAGGAGGGGTCGGAAGCAAACCGACTAGCTATCACTAGCACGGGATTTGGAATCGTCCGCTGGTCTAAAAGTTTTTGCTTGGGGATTGGGTTGGAAGTAACCCTAACAAAAAGATGGTACCGAGGGTCGGAATCGAACCGACCAGCTATCACTAGCACGGGATTTGGAATCGTCCGCTGGTCTAAAAGTCAGGGGCGGGAGTTTTAGCGAGAATTTTTGATGACGGGTCGGAAGCAAACCGACCAGCTATCACTAGCACGGGATTTGGAATCGTCCGCTGGTCTAAAAGTTTTTGCTGGGGATTTAGCCAAGAAAGCTGGGAGTTTTAGCGAGAATTTTTGAGGAGGGGTCGGAAGCAAACCGACCAGCTATCACTAGCACGGGATTTTGAATCGTCCGCTGGTCTAAAAGTTTTTGCTGGGGGTTTTAGCGAGAATTTTTGATGGCGGGTCGGAAGCAAACCGACCAGCTATCACTAGCACGGGATTTGGAATCGTCCGCCGGTCTATAAGTTATTGCTTGGGGATTGGGTTGGAAGTAACCCTAACAAAAAGATGGTACCGAGGGTCGGAATCGAACCGACACGCTATCACTAGCACGGGATTTTGAATCCCGCGTGTCTACCAGTTTCACCACCCCGGCACATCAAACAGCTAAAGAAGTTTTTTAAAGGGAACCCCGCCAACTGTCAACGCCTTTTAACCGGGTGGCCATTCAAACTTGCGTCCTGAGAGTAGATGTAGGTGTAGATGAAAGACCGCCTGGCCCGCGCCCGCGCCGACGTTAAGCACCAGCCGGTAACCCTCTTCATTTAAATTAAACTGGTTGGCCATTCGCTGGGCGGTGAGCATTAGCTGCCCCAAAACCATCTGATCTTGCGGTTCGGCCTCAACCAAGGTGTCCATATGTTTGGTGGGGATAATCAGGAGGTGGGTGGGCGCTTGGGGGTGTAGGTCTTTAAAAACCATCACCTCTTCGTCGCGGTAAAGGCTGTCTGCGGGGATGGCCCCTTCGAGGATTTTGCAGAAAATGCAGTCTTGGCTCATGGTTTTTTTAAGGCTTAAGGTTCGTTTCATCCTAGCAGGCCCAAAGCCCGCTGCCAAGTGGCGTTGCGCTTGCCTAGAAAGCTGATTTAAGCTAGGCTAATTGACTTAAGAGACAAACGACGATCCCGAAAAGGCATGATCCCTTCGATATTAAGTCTAGGCCTTGGTCTAGCAACAAAGGACCCAAACGGCACCTGGCTCGAAGCCTATTACCCAGCTCCCCTTTCGAGCCCCTCGCCTGCCTTACTGGCGGCGCTGGACGCGGTTTGGCAGCGGCCCCAAGCAAACCAATTTGTGGCTTTAGAGGCGGAGCCGCTTAAAAAACTCTTGGCCCAGCTTGAATCCCTGCCCGAAGCGGCCCAGTGGGTTAAGCTGGCAAGGCTTTGGGAAGCAGGCCAAAAGCCAGTCTTGCTTACGGCAAGCTTCCATGACCAAGCGCCTGTCGGAGTACCTGACATTTTTTTAAATCTTCAGCTACTTAGCCACCGACTGGTCAAACCTCACCAGATCAACTTGACCGGAATATTTGGCAAGCTTTTAAACCTAGCTTGGACCAACCAAGGGCCTATCCCCTTGGATCAACTCGATGAAGCTCGGAGCCTCGCAAGGCTTAAAGGAGAAACGTTGGTGGTTCGTTTGGTGGATAAGTTTCCACCCATGGCCGACTATGTGGTGCCCAAAGGGGTGCGGATCGCGGACGCCTCCAGAGTAAGGCTGGGAGCCTATCTGGGTGAGGGAACCACCATCATGCACGAAGGTTTTGTTAACTTTAACGCGGGGACCTTGGGCGAATCAATGGTCGAGGGGCGGATCTCGGCTGGCGTGATCGTGGGCAAAGGCAGTGACTTGGGCGGCGGCTGTTCCACTATGGGCACCTTGTCTGGCGGCAATAACGCGGTGATCTCGATTGGCGAGAAATGTCTGATTGGGGCTAATGCCGGGGTGGGTATTCCCCTTGGTGACCGTTGCACCATTGAGGCGGGTCTTTATCTAACAGCCGGGTCCAAAGTGTTGTTACTTGATGATAAAGGCCAAACCGCCAAAACCGTTAAAGCCGCTCAACTCTCCGGTCAAAGCGACCTGCTGTTCCGCCGTAACTCCTTAAACGGGGCGCTCGAATGTTTAACTAATAAAAGCGCGATTGCGTTGAATCAAGAGTTGCATAAAAACAACTGATGAGTCAGCGGTCGATTAAAAAGCGGGTTAAGTTTTGGCTAGGGCCCAAGGTGATTAAGGGCTTGTTGGTTTGGGCCGGGACCTTTAGCCGCCAAGTGACTTTAGGGGTGGAACATATCAGGCCCTTTGAGGAATCGGGTGAGCCTTTTATTTACAGCATGTGGCACTGTGATGTGACCCTGGCCACTTGGGTGCTTCGGGGCAGGGGGCTTAAGGGGTTAGTCAGCGATAGTGAAGATGGCGAACTGGCGGCGAAAACCATTGAGTCTATGGGCAATGGCGTGATTCGGGGCTCTAGCAGCAAAGGTGGGGCGAAGGCGTTACTTGAAGCGATTAAATGGTGCAAATCCGGCGGTCACGCCTTGATCACACCCGACGGCCCCCGCGGCCCGGCCCAAGTGGCCCAGAGCGGGGCGGTCAATCTGGCCGCCAAGACCGGGCTGCCGCTGATGCCCCTGTACATCGAAGGGACCAAGCAGCGGATCTTTGAAAAAAGTTGGGACCGGCACCTGTTCCCCAAGGCCTTTAGCACCCTAGTGGTGGGCTATGGGGCACCACTTTATGTCCCAAACCCGATCAACGTGGAAGAAGTCGAAATTTGGACCAATCAACTAGAAACGGCGATGAGCCAAACCAAAAAACAGGTGCAAACCTACCTTAACCAACTTAAAGAGAACCCATGAAATACGATGTTTACGGCTTAGGTAACCCTTTGGTGGATGTGATTGTCCATGTGGACGACGAATTACACCGCGAGTTAGGACTCGCCAAGGGCACCATGAATCTAGTGGACCGGGAACGCCAAGAGGTGATTCTGGCTAAAACCAGTCACCGAACCCCGATTGTTGCTTTAGGTGGCTCTTGCGCCAATTCGATGGTGATGATCGCGCAATTAGGGGGCCGGGCGGCTTTCTGCGGGAACCTGGGTAATGACGAACTGGCCAAGGAATATGAAGCCCAACTGATCAAAGCAGGGGTAGATTCTTATACTAAAAAGTCGGTCGGAATGACTGGCTCGACCGTTATTTTGGTGAGTCCTGACGCCGAACGGACCATGAATACGCACTTGGGCCAATGCCAAGAACTGACCAAAGAGGCGCTCGATTTAGAGGCTATTGGTCTGTCTAAGTATTTGTATGTAGAAGGGTATCTCTGGGATACACCTAAGCAACAAGAAGCAGTACTCCACGCCCTGGCCCATGCCAAGACCCAAGGGGTTCAGATTGCGCTGTCCTTATCGGACGCCTTTGTGGTCCAGCGGCACAAAGAGGCCTTTATTGGTTTAATTAAGGACTATGTGGACCTAGTCTTTTGCAACCAGATGGAAGCGGAATACATGACCGGCGAGACCGATCCCCAAAAGATAGTGGAGGCATTGCACCAGTGGACCAGTCATGTGGTCTTGACCTTGGGCAAACAGGGTAGCCTGATTTCGGTAGATGGCCAAGCATACCATATAGATGCGGTTTTAGTCGAAGCAGTGGACACCACTGGGGCCGGCGATTCCTTTGCGGCGGGATACCTCTTTGGACTAACCCAAGGTTACGAGATTGCCCAAGCCGGGCGCTTAGCGGCCAAATCAGCCTCGGTGGTAGTTGGACAGGTGGGGCCCAGATTTAATGGCGACTTTAAGGGTCAAGTTCGGGAGTACCTCAAGTGAGATTGGCCTTCACGTCTGGAGAACTTAGCTTAGCAGGGATGCGTGCAAGTGCGCTGGCGGCAGACTTTGGGACGCCCCTATATTGCTACGACGAGCAAACATTGCGCCAGCGCTGTCGGTCGCTTAAATCCTTAGTGAGCTTAGAAAACTTCCAGGTTTATTACAGCGCCAAGGCCAATGGCAGTGTGGCGCTGCTTAAGATCATCCAGTCCGAAGGCCTCTTGGCTGACGCCATGAGCCCCGGTGAACTCTTGGCGGCGACCGAGGCGGGGTATGACCCTAAGGATTTGTTATTTGTTTCTAACAACGTCTCTACCGAGATTTTTGGAGAGATCGCTCAAGCAGGGGTGGTCAAGTGTTGTGTGGACTCCCTCGGTCAGTTAAGCCGCTGGCTTAAAGCTCGCCCCGGCGGGCGGGCGGTGTTGAGGATCAATCCGGCCCAGGGGGCAGGGCATCACCAAAAGGTGGTGACCGCCGGTAAGGTCAAGTTTGGTATCGACCCGGCCCTGATTCCTGAGGCCATTACCCAAGCCCAAGCCTTGGGCGGCGAGGTTAAGGGGTTGATGGTGCATATTGGCAGCCTCTTTTTGGACCCGGAGCCTTGGCTGAAGGCGGTCGATTGGTTGCTAGCTATTGCTGAGCAGTACCCCCAGATTGATTATATTGATTTTGGCGGGGGCATGGGGATTCCTTATGACCGATCCCAAGAGGCTGAATTCCCGGTTGCCGTTTTCGGGCAGGCTTTGGAGGCTAGGCTAACCGCTTGGATGGATAAAACCGGACGCCGCCCGACCTTTGCAATTGAGCCCGGCCGTTTTGTGGTTGCTGAATCGGGGGTTTGTTTGATCCAGGTGCAGTCGGTCAAGATCAACCAAGGCACAAGCTTTACTGGGACCAACCTTGGCTTTAATTTTCTGATTCGCCCAGAGATGTACGGTGCCTATCATGAGATCTTGGCCGCCACCAAAGCCGGGGAGGGATCTAGTACAAACGTAGTTGGCAACATCTGCGAGTCTGGTGACTATTTAGGTAAGGACCGTAATCTGCCTGCTTTAGAAGAAGGAGACCTGTTGGTGGTACGCGACACCGGCGCTTATGGCTTTTCGATGGCTAGTAACTATACGGGGATGGGGCGTCCGGCTGAGGTTTTGATCGGACTAGACGGGCAGGCACGACTAATCCGGCGGCGTGAAAGCCCAGAGCAACTCTTGCAAAATCAAATCTATTGAACCTTTCTTTAGAATTTTTACGAGCCATTTTGGGCGAACCTTGGGCCCTGACCCCGGTTTCTGGGCAGCCCCTCGCTCGGCTAAACAGCTTTGGCATTGGCGGGGCGGCGGGGCTTTTTTGCCAGCCAACCACTCGCGACGAACTCGCCCGGCTTTTTGAGATAATCCAAACCCACCAAGCTCCCTGGTTTATAATTGGCAAGGGAACCAACCTGATCTGCAAGGAAGAAGACTTCGAAGGGGTCTTGATCCGGCTGGCCGGGGAATTTGAACAGGTGAGGTTTGCCGGGCCAATGGTAACGGTTGGCGCCGGTTTAACCGATACCAAATTGGCGGTCAAGGCCCGTAACCAGGGCCTGAAAGGGGCCGAATTTTTGGTGACCATCCCGGGCAGTTTGGGGGGAGCGGTCTTCCAAAACGCCGGGGCCCATGGGCTGGAAATGGCCGACCTGATTGAGTCAGTCGAATGTTTTGAGCCCAATAAAGGGTTTTTCCGGCTCCAAAAATCTGAAATGGCCTTAGGTTACCGATGTTCTCGGTTTCAAGAATCTGGGGAATTAGTGCTTTTTGGCAAGCTGCGCCTGGAACCAGGGGACAAAACCCAAATTCAGGCTCACGAAAAGGCGCTGCTCGCCCAGCGCAAAGAAACCCAAATCTGGGCCCATACCTTTGGTTCAATCTTTAAAAACCCCAAAGGCCAGAGTGCTTGGGCGTTGATCGATCAAGCCGGGCTCCGGGGTAAACAGCTCGGGCAGGTGCGCATCAGTCCTAAACACGCCAATTTTGCAGAAAACCTAGGGGGCGGGCGCTCAAGGGACTTGATCGAATTGATCAAGCTGGTTCAGAGTGAAGTTTTTAAACAAACCGGTTTTAGCCTCGTTTTAGAGGCGCAACAGTTCCCGCCCGAATAACCATGGAAAAGATCGACGTCGCCCACGTGGCTAAGCTGGCTCGACTCAAACTGACCGACCAAGAATCAGTAGCGATCGGCAAAAAATTCGGGGAAATCTTGGGATACATCGGGCTACTCGCCGAGGTGGATCTTGAAGGTGAAGGCCAGGACCGAGACGAAACCCAATTGGTAAACTACCGGCCTGATGGGGCGGTAGCGTCCTTGGTCAAGCTTGAAGATTTTTCTGAACTAATCGAAAATCGGCACTTCAAGGTGCCCAGTATCATCGAGTGAACTCACCTTGGCCCGTTGGGCTAGAAGCAAGTTTTGCCCTTATCCCCAAAGGCCAGCCGGTCTCCCTACTCTGTCGCCACGGCGAGCGGTTTCCGATTGTGGACGGCAGTTTTGGGGCGGAGCTTAGCCTGACCGAAAAAGGCCTTGGTGATGCGTTTGCGTTGGGCCAAGTTTTGCCCCTGCCCTTGGTCGCCGCTTTTGCCAGCCCCTTAAAACGTTGTCACCAGACCGCTAGCCAAATCCTGGCGGGAGCTCAATCTACCTTAACGATTACCCCAAGCAATCTCTTACTAGACGGTTTTTTTACTAACCGCGCCCAGGCAGAGACGGTTTTGGCCCAACGCCAATTAAAGCCGATTCTGCTAGACCTAGTCCAAGGGGTCCTGGTAGAGGGCTTGGAGGCTTTGCCAGTGGGGGCAAGTCGGGTTTTGGAGTTGGTCTTTGCTCCTTTAGCCAACGGACTTTCCTTGTTTACCAGTCACGACCATATTATCGCCTTGCTGCTACATTATCTATTGAAACTAAAGGAATTTAATTCCGAATATTGGCCAGGATACCTAGAGGGTTTGCTCTTTTGGAAAGAAGGCTCTAGGCAGTGCTGGGCCTTCCGTGGGCAAAAGGGGGTTTGGTCTTGAAGGTTTATATTGAAACCCTGGGTTGCGCTAAAAACCGGGTGGACTCTGAAATAATGATGGCTAGCCTAGTAGCGGGCAACTTTCAGCCCACCGCCGATCCGGCGCGGGCGGAGGTGATCCTGGTCAACTCTTGCGGTTTTTTAACCGAAGCGGTCGAGGAATCGGTCGAGCGGGTTTTAGACCTGTCTAAATACAAAACAGAGGGGGCCTGCAAGCTTTTAGTTTTTGCCGGTTGCGCTACAGAGCGCTACCGCGAAGCACTCCTGGACGAACTGCCCGAACTCGACGCAATTCTAGGCACCAGCGACTACACCCAGATCTTGGCCCTGGTTAATCAAGCTTTACTCACGGGCGAGCGGGCCTCCTGGCTGGCGGCACGTCCGGGCTATGATATGGCTAATCTAACGGCTCCGCGTATCCTTTCGACCCTGCCCCACTTTGCTTGGCTTAAGATTGCAGAGGGCTGCTCAAATCGCTGTAGCTTTTGTAATATTCCTGCTTTGCGTGGGGGCTTTTCCAGCAAGCCCATCCAAAATGTGGTCCAAGAGGCGCAAGCCTTGATTAAACAAGGGGTCAAAGAATTAAACCTGATTAGCCAAGACTCTTCTAGTTTTGGAGTGGACAAAGACGAGGACTTGTTGGGCTTGGCCCAGGCGCTAAGCGCCCTGGAAGGGGATTTTTGGGTTCGGCTTTTTTATTGTTACCCGAACCGCTTTCCGTTGGGGTTACTCGACGTAATGGCCAAAGACCCAAGATTGGTGCCCTATCTGGACATTCCCTTTCAGCATGTAAACGACCGAATTTTAAAGGCGATGAATCGCCAGATCAAGGGAGCGGCTCTGTTTAAATTGCTTGAGCAAGCCCGCCAGAAGCTGCCTGAACTAAGTTTCCGCACCAGCCTAATTGTGGGATTTCCAGGGGAGACCAAGGCCGAGTTTAAAGAGATGTTGAGCTTTGTCGAGTCTGGGGCGGTGGATCATCTGGGGGTTTTTGTGTATTCAGATGAAGACAACATAAAGTCCCAAAAACTACCCAAAAAGATTGGCCTCAAGGAAAAAGAAGAACGGCGTGGATTGCTGATGGAAGCACAACAACAGGTCAGTTTTGCTAAAAATCAAAAGCGCGTTGGCAATCGGATTAAAATCTTGGTAGAAGGTACCTCGAAGGAGACCGAACTGCTTTTAGAAGGGCGGCACCAAGGCCAGGGGCCCGAGGTGGATGGGTCTGTACTGATAAATGAAGGCCAGGCCATTGCTGGCACCTGGGCCGAAGTAGAGATTGTAGAGGCCATGCCCTACGATCTGGTCGCTCGCATTCTCGAAGAGGAATAACATGTCAGGACATAGTAAGTGGAGTACAATCAAACACCGAAAAGGGGTCAAAGACGCCAAACGGTCTAAGATTTTTACCAAAATTATCAAAGAATTGACCGTAGCCTCTCGCATGGGTGGCGAGGACATTGATGCCAACCCTAGGCTTAGGGCGGCGGTGGCTTCGGCTAAAGCGGCCAACATGCCCGCAGACAATATCAAGCGGGCCATCCAAAAAGGAGCGGGTGTGGGCAAGGGGGATGATTACGAGGCCATTACCTACGAAGGTTATGGCCCCCACCAAGTGGCGGTGATTATCGAGTGCCTAACAGACAACCGCAACCGCACCATCTCCAACATTCGTACCATTTTTAACAAAAACAACGGCAATATTGGCTCGACCAACTCGGTTATGTACGCCTTTGACCGGGTAGGATTGATCGAAGTGGCCAAGGATGGGATGGAAGAGGACCAATTGATGGAACTGGCTTTAGAGGCCGGGGCCCAAGACTTTGATCCAGAAGGTGAGGATTATTTCGAGATTACCACCGCCTTGGCGGATTTGCATTTGGTGCAAACAGCGTTGGAGGCCAAGGGCGTGGTGATTCAAAAGTCAGCCCTCGCCTATGTTCCCCAAAACCGCCAGGAGATCACGGACCCCGAAAAAGCGGCCCAAGTGATGCGGTTTTTAGAAGCAATCGAAGATGACGACGACGTGCAAAACCTCTTTACCAACCTAGACCTGTCCGACGAGGCTATGGCTGGGATGAATGACTAAACTGCGTATCTTAGGGGTAGATCCAGGCAGCCGTTACACAGGTTGGGGCGTTTTGGACCAGGAGGGCAACCGGTTGATTCACATCGCCTCTGGGCGGATCGAAGCCCACAAAGAAGGGGAATTGCCCCAACGACTGCTTAAGATTCACCAAGGGATTTTAGAGGTAGTTAATGCCTACCAACCCCAAGAAACCGCAATAGAAAAGGTTTTTGTTTCGGTAAATGGTCAAGCTACTTTGGTTTTAGGCCAAGCTAGGGGGGTGGCGCTATTAGCCTTAGTGGAAGGGGGATTAAGGGTCGCCGAGTATGCCCCCAATGAGGTTAAATCAGCGGTGTCAGGTCAAGGGAAGGCCCCAAAGGAGCAAATCTTGGCCATGGTGCGGGTGATTTTGAATTTGCAGGGGCAAAAAATCAGCGAAGACCAATCGGACGCGCTGGCGGTGGCCATTTGTCACGCCAACAGCCGTACCTTTAGAAATCGAGCTTTACAAGCGGGGAATTGATGATTGCTTGGCTAAAGGGTCATTTGGTATCCATCGAGGGTGGGGAGGCGATTTTAGAGGTAGGTGGGAGTGTGGGTTATTCGGTTTTGATTGGGCCAAACCAAACTAGGGAACTCCAATCGCAAGTGGGCAAAGAGGTGGAGTTTTTTATCTACCATCTCGTCCGCGAAGACGCCAACAAGTTATACGGGTTCCGCCACGCGGTCAGTCGCCGGTTGTTTGACAAGCTTTTGGGGATCAGTGGGGTCGGGCCCAAAGCAGCGGAAATGATTTTAGACCTTTTTGAGCCCGCCCAATTGGTTTTTGCGGTCCAGAGTGAAGACCCTTCGGCCTTTACCAAGGTCCCTGGGGTGGGCAAAAAAACGGCTCAAAAAATCATTATCGACCTCAAGGGAAAACTGGACGATCTAGCCAGCTTACCCAAACCCGCCCCTGGAACCTTCAGAGCCTCGCCTAGGCCTTCTGGAATATTAGACGACGCGCGCTCGGCTCTGGTTAACCTGGGTTTTGGGGAGAAAGAGGCTGACAAAGTGCTCGCGAAACAGATAGGCTCCGAAGTCGGACTAGACGAATTGATTCGACGTTGTTTGATCGAGCTCAAGCAAAACTGACCAAAAAAGGTAACGATGGGAAATCTTAATAAAGTGCTTTTAATTGGCCGCTTGGGCCAAGATCCTGAAAAACGAGTGACCCCCGGCGGGCATTCGGTGGTTTCGGTCAATCTAGCGACCAGCGAGCGCTTCACCGACAAGGCAGGCAACAAGCAAGAGCGCACCGAGTGGCATCGTCTGGTTTTTTGGAACAAATTAGCTGATCTAGTGGAGCAATATTGCAAAAAGGGCAGCCAGTTATATGTGGAAGGCTCACTGCAAACTAGTGAGTGGCAAGATAAAGACGGCTCGAAGCGGTATAAAACCGAAATTGTTTGCCAAAATTTACAGTTTTTAGACTCTAAGCCCGAAGGTCAGAGCACAGGTTATCAAAAACCGCAAAGCGGATACCAGCAACCCCAGCAGGGCGGTTATCAAGCCCCTCAAGGTGGTTATCAGACGCCTCAAGCGGGCGGGTACGCGGCCAAATCGGCGCAGCCGCAATATCAGGCCAACCCACCACAGAATTATCAGCAGCCCCAAAGCGGCCCTGACTACGGCCCTCCGCCAAACGATGATTTTATTGAAGACGATATCCCGTTTTAAGGGGTCCGGGCGATTCATTGGCAAAAAAGCCCAGAACTCGTTAGGTATCCTGGGCTTTTAGCGGATATTAGTGCCCTGCCTTATTCTCAAGGCTCCTCACCGAAGGTGTAAAAAGCAATAGGAAATCAGAAAAGATCGCTTTGACGAAAAACGGGTTTATTTGAGGATATTCCGTCTAAGCTGGCTCTAATTACCAGATTTTATTGCAGTTAAACTGTTTTGGGTGCGGGTTTAGGAAGACTAGAAACGTTCACTTTTCGCCTGGGAATTCGAATGAACTCCGAATTAAGCCCCTTGTTAAGCCTGTTTGTGTTGGTATCCCTTTTGAAGTGGACCCCATCGTCAAGACACCCTTTCCGGCTTTTTAAGATAGAGCCTTTGGTTTAAGCGGCCAAACCCTGAATTGGGTTTGGCCCAAAGTGAACCTCTGCCGAGGTTCGTCCTTGATGCGACTGATTGCCACCCCAAAAACCTTTGGTTTTCGGGGATCCCGGTTCGGGCCGCTCAAGGTTGTAGAACTCAAAATAGGTCTTCAAGGAGCGCCGTAAATCTTCTGCCGAGGCGTATTCTTTAAGGTAAACCTCCTCGTATTTCAGACTTCTCCAGAGCCGTTCCACAAAAATATTGTCCATCGCCCGTCCCTTGGCGTCCATGCTGATCTGCCCCTTCTTCTCCTTCAAAAGCCCGGTGAAGGCCGCACCCGTAAACTGGCGCCCCTGATCGGTGTTGAAGATCTCCGGCTTGACAAAGCGTCTGAACGCCCGCTCCAAGGCCGAATAGCAGGCTTAACAAGTTGTCCAGATTTTGGGGTCCACCAGAGAGGTCACTTGTATTCTGCAAAGTTCCAATTTACACTTTGATTTTCAAAGTGATATTTTTCAGCGGTTCCCTAAAGGTATTCACAGAGCCTGCTTGAAATAGGGAAAAGCGAAATTGGATTGGTTGGGTTTTTCCAAGTTATTAGTATTCACCAGCGTTGTAGTTCACGTTCTGGCTCTGGTATTATGCCGGGCTTGGAGTTTAGGATGGCCAAAACCAAAAGCAGATATCTGATCTACACCAAAGGCGGCAACGAAGTTGTCTTCACCGCCTTTGGCCTCAAATATGCTAAGCACACCAAGTTTGACTGGGTCTTAAAAATCCCTCAAGACCGGGTGGAGTCCCTCAAAAATGTTCGAGGCATCGCTTTGCACCTTAAAGAGGGGGAGTTGATAATCCCTCAAAGCGCGATTGATTTGATCCACAAAGTGGATTTGAGTTAGGGACCAACCGGCCCCCTGGAAGGCGCTTACTTTTTCAACCTCTCTAACATTTGCTCTAAACTCTCCACCGGTTGCATCGCTATCCCTTCTTTTTGCATATAGCGAAAAAAGGTCTCTTGTCGTTTTGCAAATTGGCAAATCGCCTGATAAAGCCCCAACTCCAACTCTTCTCGATTGATTTCGCCTAGTAGATAACGAGTGATCCATTTGTATTCAAGCCCCAAACTCAAGAGTCTATCGGCGGGCACGCCTTGGTTTAAAATCCCTTCTACCTCGCCAATCATCCCTTGTTCGAATCGTTCCTTTAAGCGCGACAAGATCCTTGTCCGCAATAGGGTTCGGTCCACTTTTAATAAAAAAACCTGAAACTGCCAATCTGGGGGTGCGGCAGGTGAGGGCACTTGGGGGCTTAAGGCTTTTTCGATTTGCCTAGCGATTCTCCTTTTAGAATCGGTAGGGCCACTTAATTTCAACTCGCCTGCTACTAGGGTTAAAAATGGCAGGGGTAGGGATTCTAAGAAATGGGAAAAATGGGGATTGTGGCCTGGGTGGGCAAAGGGGTAGTCTTGGATCAAGGCCTTTAAATAATGCCCAGTTCCTCCGCAGAGGATCGCAACCTTCCCTCGACCCTCGATCGAACTAATCCAGGCCCGCGCCCAAAGTTGGAAGCGGGAGGCCGAGTATTCTTGCGAGATCTCTAAAAGGTTGATCCCATGATAGGGGACCTCGCCATATTCCTTTAGATCTTTGCCGCTGACTAGATCAAGCCCGCGGTACACCTGCCGCGAATCAGCCGAAATAATTTCCCCGTCTAAGTGTCGGGCCAGGGCCACAGCCAGCTTGGTTTTGCCGCTAGCGGTGGGTCCGGCTATGATAATTTTTGGTTGAAATGGGGAATGTTTCACGTGAAACAATCGGTAAAAGGGGGTATAATTAGACTAATGATTTTCCTTAACTAACCAGCCCAAAATTCCGCCGGCAAGTAAGCCTTCCACCCAAAAACCACCACACCACACCCAAGCCAGCATAAAGGGGATAGGCATCGAAGCATAAGTCCCAAAACCCATCCCAAAACCCAAGGCCAATCCATAAAGCGCACCATAACCCAAAGCCCGTTTCGGGGTTTTAGGCTTTACGAATAGGGCGTAAATACTAACAAAACAGCCCACATTTATTATCAAAACCAGATTGATCAACCCCATCTTCATCTCGAACGTGGGCCTTATGAGGGGGATCAGGTCTTCGTAGGTGTTCCCTAAGATCAAGCCATGGATCACAAAATCCAAGATCGTCCAAAGTATAAAAATCAAGAGGGCGGCGAGACCCATTTTTTTGAGATTCATGGGAAATACAAAAAGCAGGTTAACAAATCGTTAGGTTTCTCATCTTAATCTATCTGGTCAACTTAGCCAACTACGACTCTTGATGGTGGCCATGGGCCAGTTGACGAGGACCACAAACACGGGGTTGGCCAGATGCAACCCAAAAGGGAATCGGGCCCTTGCCGACAAGACCCACCTCGATCCCCTCCCAACTATTTTAGAGGGGTATCAGTTTTTTAAGGTCATAAGGCCGTCGTTAAACGATTAATCAACACCTCTAAAAACCGCCCGCTCCCACTAGGAGCGTTACAAAACCAAGCTTAAAAAGGAGATAGCCCGCTTAATGGGAGCGTTTTTTAAAAAAAAGACTAGGGCTAACCCCAAGCAATCCTTGACAGAGGGGCTGTCTCTGCTCTTTCATCTACAAACCAACCAGCCCTTTTACTTTAAATAGGGATCCTTCATGTTAAAGCTCGGCGAGTTTTTGTTTAAATACCGTGACTACACCCCCCTACCCTTTATTGTGGTGATGGTGGTCTTTGCCCAAACCGACAAGTTCAGCCTGATTGTTGGCGGCTTGGTGATGATCCTGGGCGAATTGATTCGGATACACGGGGTCGCTTATATTGGCGGGGTCAGCCGCACTAGAAGTCACTCGACAGGCCAAAAAGTGATCACAGGTGGCCCTTTTGCCTATGTTCGGAATCCGCTTTATTGGGGCAACCTTCTCCTTTCAGGAGGGTTGGTTTTGGTGTCCAACGTCCATTTTATATTTGCCTACGACTTTTTACTCCTCTTTGTGGTGGTGTTTTTCGCTCAATATATTCCTATGGTGCTTTGGGAGGAATCGAACCTGCGTTCTAAGTTTGGTCAGGCCTACGAAACCTACTGCTCCCAAGTGCCTCGTTGGGTGCCTCGAATTACCTTAGCCCAGACAAAAGGGGTGGAGCAAAAGATTGCAGGCGATTACCAAACGGCGATTCGCTCTGAAAAAAATACGGTCACTTCGGCTTTGGTGGTTTATGCGCTAGTGCTTTGGCAGAGTGGCGTGCTCCACCAATTTTTTAACCTCCCAGTCTCTGAGTGATATGCAAATCAGTGAAAAGCTCACCTTAACCAAAGGCCGCCAACTGTTGATGGCGGGCAACTGTATCTTGGAAGGCAAGGAATCGGCCTTTCGGACCTGTGCCTTTTTGGTCGATCTGGCTAAACGGCTGGATGTGGATTATGTCTTTAAGGCGAGCTACAAGAAGGACAACCGCTCTAGTGCTGGTTATTTTGCCGGGTTGCCCTTGCCCGAAGCCTTGGAGATCTTCTCCCAGCTCAAGGCCGAATTTGGCGTGCCTTTGATTACGGACGTGCATTACCCCGAGGAACTGGGCCAAGGGGTGGCCGAGGTATTCGATATTTTGCAAATCCCTGCCTATTTAGCCATGCAAACCGGACTGGTTTTAGCGGTGGCCGAAACCGGGAAAGCGGTTAACCTAAAAAAGGCCCAATTCCTTCACCCTGAAGACATGGCCAAGGTTGTTAAAAAGGTCGAGTCCGTAGGCAACCATAAGATTTTATTAACCGAGCGGGGAACTTGCTTCGGATACCGAGACATGGTTGTGGACCCTCGTGCTTTTCATATTATGAAGCAAACCGGTTATCCGGTGCTTTTTGACGCGGGTCACTCGATCCGCAAATACGGGGTGCCTAGCTCAGATCCGGCGGGGGGAGCCAAGGAATTTTTGCCAACCCTAATGTCCACTTCGGCGGCGGCTAGCCTTAGTGGTTTGTTTGTCGAGGTTCATCCAGACCCACCTAGGGCGCTATGTGACGCCGCCAGCCAACTAAGCTTTGAAGAGGCGGAGGTCTTGATTGGGCGCTATATGAAAATCGCCAAGTTTGTGGCCGGGTTGGACTAAACCATGAGGACCCTGGTTATAGTCCCCGCTCGGCTTAAGTCCACTCGGTTGCCTAACAAACCCCTTTTGAAAATTGAAGGGGTGAGTATGATCCGGCGGACCTTGGAGCGAGTATTGGCTTCTGGAGTCTCCCCGGTGGTTTTGGCTGGTGACGATCCTCGGATTTTAGCAGAAGCAGAAGGACTAAAAGGGGTGTTTCCGGTGATGACCGGCCAGCATCATAGTTGTGGTACAGAGCGGGTTTTAGAGGCCTACCAGATTATGCAAAAGGAACTAGGCCCTTTTGATGTAATCCTAAACGTCCAAGGGGACGAGCCCTTTATGGACCCGGGCATGGTAGGGGATCTGGTCCGGGAACTTCCTCACCGATTAAAACTAGCCCAGTTTTGGACCACGGTCACCCCTATTAAGGATGCAGAGCAGGACGATATTAACGTCGCCAAAGTGGTTTTAGACCAGTCGCAAAACGCCCTGATCTTCACCCGCCGACGGATCGACGAGGCCTACAAACACACCTCGATCTACGCCTATACCCCAGACTTCCTAAAAACCTTCTGCAACCTGCCCCCTAGCCAGCTCGAAGTGAGTTACCGCTTAGAGCAGATGCGGGCGCTTGATCATGGTTTTAAGGTCAACTGCATACCCCTGCCCTATGACGCGGTCTCGATTAACGACGAGGGCGACCTAAAAAAGGCCGGGGTGACCCAGTTCGAAATCTTTGAGGGATAAGGTGATTCAACGGATTGGGATTATCGGCGGGCGCGGGATGATGGGGCGGATGTTTAAGCCCGCTTGGGAGGCGCAAGGCAAAACGGTTTTGGTTTCCGGCTCTAAAGATCATGACGCCGAAAAGCGTTTGGTTTTAGAATCGGAACTGGTGATTGTCTCCGTGCCGATCGAAAAAACCGCTGAAGTAATTGGTCGTATCTCCAAGTGGCTCACCCCTGATCATCTGCTATCAGACTTTACCAGTGTCAAAGCGGCGGTGGTGCCCAAGATGTTGCAAACCAACGCCGAGGTGATCGCTTGTCACCCGATGTTTGGCGAGGTAGAGTCCTTAAAGGGGCACAACGTGATCCTATTGCCCGCTAGTGGCAAAACCAAGCGTCTGGCACCGTACCAGCGGCTTTATGCCGACCTGGGTCTGAACGTAGTGGTGATGGAAGATTGGAAAAAACACGACGAGTCTATGTCGGTGATCCAAGGTTTGATGCACTTCCAGCATATTTTGTTTTCGCGGATCTTAACCGAAAGAAAGGTTGATTTAGAGACGGTTCTGCAAATATGTAGCCCAGTTTATCAAGCAAACTTCGCGTTTGCTTGCCGAATCCTACAGCGGGACCCCCATCTTTATACCCATATCTTGATGGACAACCCAGAAAACCGCTCGGTGCTTAAACAGTTTGTCGCCGAAGCCCAAGCCCATCTAAAAATGGTCGAACAGCGCGACGAAGAAACCTTCGAAAAACAGTTTCTTGAATCCAGAGACTACCTAGGCGATTTAGGCAAACTCTTTAGCGCCCAATCAGACTACTTAATCGAAAAACTTAAGGAATACGAGGGCTAGTCAAAAACCTGCAAGTGTTATAGCAAGTTAGGTTAATTGCACTTCTGGGCCATTGACAAGCTGTCTTGGTGACAAAAGAATCCAAACCGATTTTGAGGGGAACGGTGGATCCAGGATCTTATAAAGATCGATTTCGTTATCGATTTGACAACTTCTTTGCCAAAGGTGGCTGGGCTATCTTCCAGACCCTTATCTCCCTATATATCGCCTCCTTAATCTTAATGGGGGGCTTGCGAATCCTGGTCCACTTTTGGGTGACCGGGACGTTCGTGGGTTCGCTCGACCAACTTTGGGCGGTTTGGCTCCAGATCATGGATATCGGGGGCATGGAAAACGATAGCCAGTCGCCCCTTTATCACAAGGCCATTGGCATCGCTACCAGTATCCTGGGTCTGATGTTGATCTCGACCATGTTGGCCTTTGTGACCAGTGTCTTTAAAGAAAAGCTAGAAGACTTAAGAAAGGGCAAAAGCAAGGTATTAGAAACCAATCATACAGTGATCTTGGGCTTTGGGATTAGGGCGTTAGAAATCATTCGCGAATTGGTCGAGGCGAACGATTCGGAGCCTGATTCAGCGGTGGTGGTCTTAAGCGAGACCGACAAAGAGGTGATGGACGATTTTTTTAATGACCTCTTAACCGAGCGCGGCTCAACCAGGGTGATCACTCGCTCGGGCTCGGTGACCAGCCCTTATTTTTTGCGAAGAAACGGGGTTAGCCATTGTAAAAGCGTACTCCTGCTTAATCCAGCGGTTTCCACCGCCAGTCCAGAAGAAAAAAACCAAGCTGACTATTGGGCCTTAAAGTCAATCATGGCCATCTTTGCGGCCATCGGTGAAGACACTAAAAACTTCCCTCCCGTAGTAGCCCAACTCCACTACCGAAGGCACCGAGAACTAGCGCAAGCGATAGCCCCTGATTCGATTTTTGTGCTCGACGAAGAGACCATCTTGTCTAAGATTTTGGTGCAAACCAGCCGTAGTCATGGGTTAAGCTTGGTTTATTCTAACTTGGTGGGCTTCGTAGGTAACGAGGTGTATTTTTCCGACCCACCCCCTTCTTTGCTGGGCACCAGTTTTGGCGATCTGGCCCATCATTTTATCCAGTCTGTGCCTCTAGGGATATCCGATCGGAAGGGCAAAATCACTATTAACCCCCCGATGAACCGACCCCTTCAAGAAGGGGACGAGTTGATTATCTTGGCCGAAGACGACTCGACCATCAAATATTACCCAGAACCCCCGGTAACCCCGGTTCGCCGAACGGTTTCGAACCTTAAAGCTAGCGCTCGGGAAGAGCGATTTTTGCTTTTTGGTTGGTCCCACAAGAGTTCTAATTTAATTAAGGAATACGCAGGCTACCTGAGCCCAGGATCGGTGATTGATGTACGGGTTAAGCGGGTGAGTGACTCGGTCAAAAAGGCCTTTGAGGCAGTCCAGCGCCGGTTTCCTGATATCCGCATGAGCCTAGAAGCGGTCAACACCTCTGCGTTGCAATTCCCGGCTACCTTAAAACCGGAGACTTACGATAACGTAATTATCTTAGCCGGTAACGGGGACACGGTGGACCGAATCGACGCGGAGACCATCGGTGCCTTGCTTAAGTTCCGCCACTACATTAGAAAATTAGAAGAACGCTGGGGCAAGCCAGTGCCCACTAAGTTAATCAGCGAGGTTATGGACTCGGAAAACTTAGAGATCATCCAACAGACCGGGGTTAAAGACTTTTTGATATCGAACCAGTTTATTTCGAAGATCATGGCCCAAATCTCTGAAGAACCAAGGGTCAAAGGGGTTTATGAAGAGCTCTTCCGCGCGGAGGGTAGCGAGATTTACCTTAAACCGGTTGAATTATATTTAGAGGAGATTGAGGGACAAAGTATTCCCTTTGCCGATCTGGTCTTGGCCGCGCAAACCAGAGGCGAAACCTGTTTTGGGGTTAGTTTGCATCGGGAAGAATCAGACCCAGAAACCGCAGGGGTCTATATTATACCAAGAAAAGATCATCATTTCCAGCTAGAGCCGGGAGATCGGCTGATTGTGTTAGCTAAAGACGATTTTTAAAAGCCCTTGTCCCTTTTGCTAGGGCTAGTTAGATTGGGACATATCCTCTTTTGATGGTCCCATGAAATTAACGGCCCCAGACTATCCAAGAAGTTTCTTGTTTAAGTGCCTGAACTCGAATTACGAGCCCGTGGCTATTTGGGGCGCGGTAGAGCTTATCCGCCAAAGGGAAAAGCCCAATGTGGAGGAACTTAGCCGGTTCCTAAATTCCCCGTTTAGCGTGATTCAAGAGGCCGGGTTGGTCCAACTGGCCGAACAAGGCCCTGGCCAACTGATCAGCGGATTAATCAGACTCTTCCGAGAAGCCGAAGGCCAACTCAAATATCAGGCCGCTTATTGTCTGGCCATGGTGCCCAACGACTTCTCTAAAAATCTCTTAGCAAAATGGTTTGACCAGGTCCTCACTTCTAGTGGCTCTACGCGCATTGAGCTCGAAGCCGCAGCGATTAGCTATTTAGAAGTTTCCCCGCAACACCTTGACCTACTTTTGGCGAAGTTAGGGGAGATGGGTGCCGATTTGATTCGGGGTTCAGTGCTTTTTGGGCAGGCTCTGCCCTACTGCCAAAAGCCAGAACAGTTTGGGTTGTTAATGGACTTCTATTTTAGGCTCCGTGACCATTTTGCCGATTTAGAAACCATCGACCGCTTGGTTAAGGTACTGGGCCAGAGGGAACTAAAGGATTGGTTGGTCGGCAGCCTATCCTTGGGATACGATGTAAAGTCGGTTTACCGGCAATGTTGTAAACTGCTTGGTTGGGATCCGGGGATCCAAGAAGAGGCCCTTTGGACTAAACTTGAACAGGCCGGGATTCGTTTTGACGCCATCCACCCGATAGCCCCCTCTAGGCCTGACCTGATGTTAAGTGGGCTTAAATCCTGGTTGGTGCTGCTTTTAGAAGGGAGCGAGGATCAAAGAGCCCTGTGGCTGGTAGAGGCCTTCGAGCGCAATCTAGGGCATATGAGCGCCACCATCCCTAAGATCCTGGAGATTGAACTTGAACTCCTATTAAGCCTGCCTCTAATCGCGTTAAGCGACCGTTCGATCAACCGTTGGCTTCAGCGGCCTGGAGAACATTTAAGCGAGATTGCCGCCTACTATCACTCAGCCTTGTTAACCGAAGAGCATCAGGCGGCGATTTTAGCCTTGTTTTTCCCCCAAGCTCCTGACTGGAAACCCGAATCTATGTGGATTACCCAGGCTCAAAGTCCGGTAGGGATCGAGTCCCCCAAAGGCGAGGTGCTTTGGTCCTTTTTTAAAGGGGAGCTTTTGGGCTATCCTGTGCCTTGGCCCAGCCTCTTTCCGAACCCAGGCTACCGGAAATACTTGGCCGAAGGCCTGACTCAGATTTATTTAGCCAACCTAGATCGGTTTATTGAGGCCGACGACCATCTTTCGATTGACTATGCATTGCAACTTTTCCAACTCCGCCCCAGCCTAGAGGCGCTAGCGAAGTTGGTAGAGCATTTTAATTATTTGCAGCAGTATCATGCTGATCTTTTATATCAAACGTTGGAACTAATGCCACAAAAGGCGATGATTAATCGCCTAGCTGATTTGTATCAGCCAGGAGAGTATGACCTAGCCCGTTTGATCGCCTTTTTGGCCCACGCCTTCGAAGAGCCCGTGCCCGCTGGGGTCGAAGTGGACCTGATCCACCCGAACCAACGGCCAGGCCTGAAAAAGCCGGTGCGCCTGACCTGCCCGGAATGCCGCCATAGTTATCAATACTTTGCCGATGTTATCTACGTTGACGAAGGCACCTTGCAACGCTCTGGTCGTTTAGGTCCTAATTCAGTTTGGAGCCCAAGGACCTTTACTTGTAAAAAATGCGGACACCCCCTGCCCTTGATCCTTGACGAAGGGCAGCTAGAGGAGTTGACCTTGCAATCGAAGGTGGACCGGCTTTTAAGACTTAATTCGGCGTTGCCTGGATTAGGCCAGCGGATTGTGTTGGTTGATTTCCCAAGACACCACGGCAAAGCTTACAACCCGGATCAATTTGCCGAATTAATCGAAAGCCTCACCTTTAATCAAGCGACTGACCCAGATGAACTCCGCCAACTGTGGATCAAGGAAGCGAGGATGCTTAAAAGTTTGAGCCGCTATCATGAGGCGTTAATGTGCCTGTCCAAACTGGATCCTCCTGAACCCAAAGAGGAGCTAGAATGGCATTTTTTACAGGGGCTTTGTTATTATAAACTTGGCCAATACCCGGCCAGTCGGCCTCATTTAGATCAGGTGCTAGGTTGGTATTCACCCGGCCAGACAGACCAGCCCTTTTTAGAAGAGGCCCGTAGTTTCCTTAAGTCTATGTCGGAAAACAAAAATCGCTTTGTGGTGATCGAGGGCAAAAAGTGAGGCCCGATTTTGTTGCCAAGTTTGCTTTGAACGATTGGTTTAATCCAGATTTGGGGCCAGCAGCCCAGCAGTTCACCCAGTTTTGGTTAAAGCAGATCGGGGTTGCAGGCGACGAGGCCTTTTTTTCTCCAAAACTGAATCAAATCCCTGATCCCTTTACCCTAAAGGATCTCAAAGCAGGGGCGCAATTGATCATAGACTGTATGGATCGGGGCGGACGGTTGTTGGTTTTGGGGGATTATGATGTGGACGGGGTGACCGCCACGGCACTTTTGATCCGTTTTTTTAACAAAATAGGCTTTCAAAACTTCCTATCTGTAATCCCCAACCGCTTTACCGAGGGTTACGGCTTGACTGAGGCGGTAATCGCGCGGGTGGCTGGCCTTAAACCAGATTTGGTGGTGACCGTGGACAACGGCATTGCCGCTGGTCCAGAGGTCGCCCAGCTCAAGGCCGTGGGGATTGAGGTTTTAGTCACTGACCACCACTTGTTGATCCCTGGACGAGAGCCCCAAGGCTTGGTAATCAACCCTAAACAGCCAGACTGCCATTTTAGTGAACCCGACCTTTCCGGGGTGGGGGTGGCCTTTATGTTGATCTTGGGCGTAAGGCGGCTTTTGCGCGAGCGAGGGCGTTGGTCTGATCAAGGCCCCAATCTGTTAGAAGACCTTGATCTAGTGGCTATAGGGACCGTGGCTGATCAAGTGCCCATGAAGGGGCTTAATCGACTTTTGACTAGGCACGGCCTAGAGCAGATGAACCGGCGATTGGTTGAAGCTGACCGGGATGGGAGTTCGGCCTATTTAAAGGTGTTGTGGGGCGGTATGGGCGACTTTATCCCCGAAACCGAAGCCATAGCCTTTCGTCTAGGCCCCTTACTCAACGCAGCGGGACGGATGGAAGACGCCGGGCTGGCGCTGGATTTCTTAAAGCCCCAACCCCTCGCCCAAGCTGATTTGGCCTTGACACGCCTAGAAGCGCTCAACAAAGAGCGCCGAAGGGTGCAAAATAAATCAGCCAAAAAAGCGGTTAAGCTGGCCGAGTTGCAGGTGGGGAGGCCGGGGATTGTAGTCTATGACCCAGAGTTTCATATCGGGTTGATTGGGATCATTGCTTCTCGCTTAGTGGAGCAGTTCGAGGTGCCGGTGATGGTGTTATCCAAAGACAGCCAAGGAATGCTTAAGGGTTCGGCGCGCTCTGCGGGTGGGGATCTCGCTTTGATTTTAAAGGATTGCGACTTAGAACTAGTCACTTGGGGTGGGCATGCCCAAGCGGCGGGCTGCCTCTTAAGCCCGGCCCGGCTAGAGGCCTTTAAAGAACTGTTTTGGCAGTCCGCCCGCCAGCACCATCCGGCACAGGCAAACAAAACCAAGGCTGATTTTGAATTAAGCTTGGAGATGGTCAATCACGAATTAATGGACGCAGTCAAAGCACTTGAGCCCTTTGGGCAAGGAAATCGCAAACCCCGGTTTATGCTGAGTCAACTTCGTTTGGCCAACCCTTTCCTTATGGCTAACAAACACCTCAAATGGGCGCTTCGCCCTGGGGTGGAGCTGATCCGGTGGAATGGGGCCGACGAGACTTGGCCCCAAGGTAATTACCGGTTAGCCTATAGTCTAAACCAAAATCGTTACCGAGGGCAGGTTAGTTTGCAGTTGGTGATCGAAAATTTTCTAAGCCTCGACTAACCCCAATAAAGAACACTTGCCTCTATGAACCAGTCCAACAAGGCCGTTTTTTTTGACCGAGACGGCACCCTGATTAAAGAAGCTCATTACCTTTCCAAACTAGAGCAGATTGAGCTATTTGCACAGACGGCTTCCAGCCTTTGGCGACTAAAAGAGGCAGGGTATAAATTAGTGATGATCACGAATCAGTCAGGGGTAGCTCGGGGTTATTTTACGGAGGCTTTTGTTTTGGAGGCTTTTGAAGAGATTAACCGGCAATTAGGCCCAGCAGCCATGGACCGGATGGAATATTGCCCGCACCATTTACAAGGCCTGCCTCCGCTGAATATAGACTGCGATTGCAGGAAGCCCAAGCCGAGTATGATTCTAAAGGCGGCTCAAGCCTTGGGACTGGACTTGTCCAGCAGTTTTATGGTCGGGGACAAGCGCTGCGACATCGAACTAGGTTACAACGCCGGAGTCACCCCCTTTTTGGTGACGACTGGATATGGCCTCAAAGAGCTGGATGGGTTAAAGGCCGATTACCCCAAACTCCAGGTCTTTGCTAATCTGGCACAAATGGCCGACCATATCTTGGCCCAGGCCCCAGGTTTCGGTTAATCACTTGCAAACAGAGGCTAAACTGCTTACTATTCATACCCATCTTAGTTAAGCCAACATGACCGAAAAAAAGACGTCCAAAAAAACTACCACGCCTCCCTCTGAAGGCGCACAAACCATTTACATCGTCCCTAATCCTGACCTGGAAAAACAGGAACTTAAGGTGGTTGATGTATTGGTGCCCTTGGTGCGTTATAAGTTGCAAGTGGCGGCAGTGGTGGTGTTGGGGTTGCTTTTAGGCATCTGGGCAAGCTTGCGTTATGGCGAGGTGCTTTACACCGACTATATTGAATACCAATATGGCCCACCCTTGGCCTTCGCCGAGGTCAACCGCACCAAAAGCGGGGGGTTGGTTAACGACATCAAACAATTACAAGCTCAATACCCCGACAGCTTTTACCCCGACCTCCATTTACTGCGCCCCCAAGGGTTGGCCCTGGCCCAAGATATCCTAGAGAAACATTACCCCATCAGCAAAGGGGCTAGCGACTTACAACTCTTCAGCCTGTTTAAAGATTCTGGGTTAATCACGTTTTCCGCCTGCCAAGACTGCATGGTAGGGGTGCGGATGACTTTGAGCACCTACAATGTTAAAGATACCTTCGAGGCCCTAACCGAACTCAATGAGTTTGTGCAGGCTCAAAACCAAAAGGCTTACGTCCAACTTTACCAAACGCAACTAAACCAAGGGCTGCGCGACTTTAAGGCCGCTGAGCAAACCTTATTGCAAGGGATTTTGCACCTTGACGACTACGCCTTCACCCCGACAGGCCGAGGGGGTAACTATTACCTAAAAAAGGATGGGGTTCATTACCTGCTTCGGGTCCAAGCCGACCTGGGTCAGGACCCAGCGGTGCGCACCTTCGGGGTCAAGGCGATCCAGTTCACTGATTTTAAGTCCCTAGGTGGCCAAGAAGCGTCGGTCCACAAAGAAGTGGAAAACTTGATCCAGGTCGGTGGGGGCCAAACCAAAGTGCTTAAAGCGCTGTATGAACGAATGATTGATTTGGAGCAAAAAAACCTAACCCTTCAGTTCCAATACAAAGAAATGCTCGCCACCTTAGCTAAATTACACGCTCAGGTCAGTGAGGCCAAACCGGACCAGTTGGCGCCTTTAAAACAAGCCCTGGCCGAGGCCCAAGCCAAACTTTTGGTTCAATCGGAGACCTCAAATCAGGTGGAATCGCAGATTTCGCTGGCCCAGTTTAAGGCCAACATGATTTATCAAGAGGTCGAAAAAATCATGTCCGCTCGCTTTAATTTAAGCACCTACCCGGCCAGCCGCTGGGTGGAGTTTGAACTTAAAATTCCCGTGGAAAACCCCCGAGATCAGGTAATGGAAGACCCGAAAAATTCGGGCTCGACCTTATGGCGCACCACCGGACCTAAACGGATAGTTGACCTGCGTGACTTCCACCGGGGCCAACAAGAAAAGGTAGCCGACTTGCTGAACCTAGTGGACCTGATTGCCACTTATAAAAATGGACTTTTTAGCCCATTGGTGATGGTCAAGGCCCCAAGTCTTGAATCAACCCAAGTAAGTTTCCGGTTCAATTTTAAAAAGGGCAAGAGCACCGAAATCAAGCAGGCCAAGCCCTTGACCTTCGACGACTTCAAGCCGATCTTTTATTCTAAAAAAATCCTGGCCCTGTTTATGTTTATCGCCTTTTTGTTGGCGGTGCCCAGTGTGATGTTGCGGGTGTTTCTGGTCCGAGCCAAAGAGCAGGGGCAGTTGGAAGTGTTTTGGACGGCCCTACGCCAGAGTATTAAAAATTGGCGACTGTAGCTTTGCCCTATAAAGACGGCTCCTGATGGCCGCCAGGGGGGCAAACTTGGTGACTAGACCTTGACTATCCCCTCCGCATTCACTAGATTCAGGGCCAATTCCCCTTTGGAGACCGATGCCTTCTAAAAATAGCGTTTCCGTGCTAATGCCTGCCTTGAACGAAGAGGCAAATATCGAACGGGCCATGAGCGAAGCATTAGAGGCGTTTGATTCGGTTGGGATCGTTGGGGAAGTGGTTGTGATCAACGATGGCAGCCGTGACCGGACCTCCGAGTTGGTCGAAGCTAAGATGAAAGAGGATTCTCGGGTGCGCATGGTCACCCACGAATTCCCCCACGGCTTTGGGGCCAGCTTTTGGGACGGGGTCGATCACGCTCAAAACGATGTGGTGGTGGTCTTGCCTGGCGATGCTGAAAACGACCCGATGGAGATCTTCCGGTACTTCGCCCTATTAGAGCATGTAGATATTGTCATCCCCTTTGTTTTTAATAAAGAAGTGCGGTCGATGTACCGGCAGACCCTATCGTTTGTGTACCGATTGATCATCAATTTAACCTTTAATACCAACCTCAACTACACCAACGGCACCATCTTGTACCGCCGTTCGATTTTAATGGCTTTAGAATATCGCAGCGGTTCTTTCTTTTTCCAAACGGACATCTTGATCCGCCTGCTTAAACGGGGCTACCTTTTCGCTGAGGTCCCTTACCGGCTCGACCAGCGGGAAACCGGTGTCTCCAAAGCAGTGAGCTTTCCCAGTTTTGTTAAGGTGGCCAAAGGTTATCTAAGGTTACTGCGGGACCAGTATTCTAAAAAGGCGGTGCATGCCCCCCACTTGGACAACACCATGACCGCTGACCGCCACAAAAAAGGGAACCTCCACAAGCCGAATACCCCCTAGTTCAGGGTTAATCTTTCACTTTGAATAGATCAATGGGTCAATCTTGCGACGTGTTGGTGATCGGGGGCGGCATTTTGGGCCTCGCTACCGCTTACCGCCTCAGTTTAGACCAACCAGACTTGAAACTGGTGCTTCTTGAAAAAGAACCCCAATTGGCGAGGCACCAAACGGGCCACAATTCGGGGGTGATCCATTCTGGGCTTTATTACAAGCCCGATTCCTTAAAAGCCAAGTTCTGTTTTAGCGGGCGTCGTGAGTTGATTCAGTTCGCCCAAGAGCAAGGGATTCGCCATGAGATCTGCGGCAAGATCGTGGTAGCGACCGAACCAGAAGAACTGGAGCGGCTCCAGGGGTTAGAAGAGCGCGGGAAACAAAATGGGCTTGCCGGGGTCAAACTGATTGACCCCAAAGAGATCAAAGAATTAGAGCCTTATTGCGCCGGGATTCAGGCGCTGCACGTCCCCGAAGCTGGCATCATCGACTACCCCGGACTAGCGGAGCGACTGGCCCAGTTGATCTTACAAAACCCAAACGCGAAAATCATCAAAGGGGTCGAGGTTCATCATTTCGAAAAATCCGGCGCCCAATGGCTGGTTAAAACTAGCCAGCATCAATACCAAACCAGTTTGCTGATTCAGTGCGCGGGCCTCCATTCCGACCGGTGGCTGCGCGGTGAATGGGCCAAAAGGATTCGGATTATTCCTTTTCGGGGGGATTATTATGAGTTGATCCCGGAGGCCAAAAAGAAGCTCAAAAATCTAATTTATCCCGTTCCTGACCCCCGGTTTCCCTTTTTGGGGGTACACCTAACCCGGATGGTGGGGGGCTCTGTCGAATGTGGGCCTAACGCGGTCTTTAGTTTCGCGCGCGAAGGTTATGGCAAATTTGATTTTGACTTGGGCTATAGCCTCTCTACCTTTGGATTCCCTGGGCTCTGGGCCCTCTTTGCTCGCCACTGGCAGTATGGTTTGGGGGAATATCATCGGGCCTTATCCAAGCAAACCTTTTTAAAGAGTTTGCAGCGCTTGGTTCCGAGCTTGCGACTAAGCGACTTGCGCCCGGGGCGCAGCGGTCTGCGCGCCCAAGCGGTGGACGACCACGGAAACCTACTCGACGATTTCGCGATTATTGAAGAGGAGGGGTTAGTGCAGGTGGTTAACGCACCGAGCCCAGCGGCGACCTCTTCCTTAGCCTTGGGTAGCGAAATAGCCCAGCGGGGCCTTAAGCACCTCTAGGTGGCGGTGCTAAGGAGGGGACCGGGTTCTGCGTTAGCCAAAGGGGTAACCCCAAAGTCACCCCCAGCCAGGCAGCCAGGTGGAGCCAAACGACGAAGGCATATAGCGAAACAAAGCTAAAGTCGAGCTGATGGGGGCCCGCCGGGATCTGGTATAAGGAAAAAGGAGGATTCAGCCGAATTCCCACTAGACTCGCTCCATCCAATTTTGCCCGCCAATCGGGGTGGTAGGTCTCCAACCGAAGGAGCTGAATCGGCTGATCATGGCTAAGGTTCAAGTGGGTCCTATTCGGGTTGGTTTCCGCCGCAGGTTGGAGGGCTAGGGCTAGGGGACGAGGCAAGGCGTCGCAGCGGCTTTGGAGCCGGGCGTCTGTTTTTAAAATTCCTAAAAATCTCGCCTGTTCAGGCTTAGGCCTGGGGGTCTCTTTAATCTCCGCGAAGGCATGGCACAGGAAAAGGTCCCGCCAGTCAGCTAGCTCCAATTGCGCGAGCGGGGCTTTGGCTTCAAAAGCCAAAAATCGGGGCCCCTCTAAAAAGAGGTTGCCCGGTTGGCTTTGCAACGCGAGAAAAAGCGGGGTCATCTCCTGAGGCCACCAGACCATTAGATTAAATCGCTGATTAGACCAATAGAGTTCTTTTCGTTCCATTGGCCTAATATCAAAGGGTATCCCCTTAAACTCTGGGGGGCTGAAACCCCATCGGGCCGGGTATTTAAAGGGGAACACCGGCAACATCTCCAGGGGATAGTTGCGGGCGTGGTCATAGGCTTCGCGGGCTGGGTAGTGGGTCGTTTGATTGACCAGGGTCAGGTCGGTCAGATGAGCCCCCCACATTAACAACAGCGCCCAACCGACAAACCCGCGCCGCATTTGGAAGATCCCAAGGACGGCTAGCCCCGTCAGGCAGGATAAATAGACGAATCCCCCGGCTTCGATGTACGAAAAGAGGGGCCAACTGGCCCAAGCCCCCAAGAATAGGGGGACCAGGAGTTTGGGCCCGTTCGGGTAGGATTTGATGAGTTGACCCAAACCCTCCAGCCCGGCCAACAAAACCAAATAACTCACCAACCTGGCGAAGGTAAATCCGTGGCGTACCAAGCCAAAACCGGGCACATAGGCCTGCGCCCAATCCCAGAGCCCACTTCCCGGTCCGGCCCCTAACCAAGCCAGGATCAGGGCGGCGAAAAGCAAGGCCCGTCCACGCCCGCTCCAGATCGCCAAGGGCAAAAAAACCAAGAGCCAAAGTCCGATAAACACCGGGCCGTGGGTATGGGTCAGGTGGTTGAACCCGGTTTTACTGGCTTGGTAGCTATGGTCCCAAAGGGCGGAATAGCTGGATAAAGGGGCCCCGATACTCACCTGAAACCCCGTATTTTCGCCAGCGACCTGTCCATCGGAAAAGCCGCGGGTGGGACTGAGATAGCTTCTGGTTTCTTGAAAGCTTAGCGCGACCGGCCCTAAACTGATCATTAAGGCGATCCCGGACCCCAGCCACACCTTGGGGTTTTTAAGGTGAAAGAAGAGTCGTCGGAGCCCCGCCCAGGTCTGCCGGGGGCAAAAAACGGCAAACGACATAAAAAGGACTAAGCTGGCATAAAAGCTATAATGAGGCAGATACCGATTGGCGGTTAGCCCCGCAAAAAATAGCGCCAACGCCATAGCGGTCGCTCGACCAGTCTCTAAAAAACGCAGCAGAAAAAAACCAACCCAAGGGAGGAGATAAAGTGAGTTAAAGGAGACGGGCTCGCCCAGATCGGCCGCAAAAAATCCGCCAAACAACACCGAGGCCGCCCCGAACAGGGTCACCCAACCCCGTTTGAACCAAGCCTGGAAGCACAACACCGACCCGCTCACAAAACTTAAAAAGGCGAACAACCAAACCTGATTCATCAGTAACAAACGGTCCAGACCAAGGGGCAAAAGCTTGAGTAAAAGCCCATAAACCAGACTTGGCGCAAACAAGAAAAAATTGTTAAGCACCGCCAACGGTTGCCCAGCGCCTAGGTAAGGATTCCAGCCCAACGGGTTTCCGGTCGCCAGCCACTCTATCATGAGGTACAGCAAACGAATATGGTTTTGGCGGGTGTCGTGGAAGGGTGCCAACTGGCCGGTTAGGTAGGCCGGTTGCGCCCAAACAAAGGCAACCATGGCGAGCCCGATCAAGGGGGCTAGGCGGCGGGTAGGCTGCCAAAAAAACAGAGGCAGCAGGGGCAGGGTGAGGGTCAAGGCGGTGGCGAACCACAAGGAGGGGGTCATTGAGGCCTCCGCCAAAAGGGTCGGCCCCACAGCCAACCGGCTAGGCCCGCCAAAGGCAAGATAAATATCTCATAAAACCACCAAAAATCAAAGGGTTGAAAAAGGTCTGCCCCCCAAAAATCCGCCCACTGGAAGGTTAAGGCCAGGAGCCGGTTTGCAGGTTGCGTTTGATGAAGTTTCACCAAAGCTTGGACCTCCTCTTCCCCTAAAGCCCGCGTCCAAAGGGCGAGGTGACTGAAGGTCCCGTCTAGCGGCTGGGGCGGCTTTAGGCCTCTTGAAAACCAAAACACCCCGTTTGGTTCCCAGGCAACGCGGGTCACTGGCTGATCAAGTACGAGCTGCCGATTATCCCAAAGGCGTAGGCGACCGGGCTCCATCACGAGGGTCAGCAAATGGGCGTGCCGGTCAAAGAGCCGGTCATAACTGCTGTTAAACGCCTGGCCCGGCGTTTTTAAGTGGTAAAACCGCTCCTTAGTGTTGACGTACAGGCTCAACCAATCTCGCCCCGATTTGGGCTCGCCGGCCCAAAAACCCCCGGCGTAATGATCCTTGGCTAACGGATCCAGTCGGTCGGTTTGCAAAAGAAACGAAAGCGTCACCGCCGGTTGTGCCCACCAGCTTTCCGGTTGATCCAGGCTTAAGTAAACCCCCGGTTCCCCTTTGAGACCGGGCAACCCACGGCAACAATATTGAAACTTGGCCGGTCCTTGGACCTGGAGCCCAGGGGTGGGAACATAGCGGAGCAGGGAGTAATAGGCGCTTAGGCCTTTAAACAAAGCGTATTCGGAGGTAAGATCCCGCTGGGCGCGATCCAACTGGATAAAGTAAAACCACCCCAAACCCACCAACTGGGCCATCATAAAGAGCAGCAGAACCCGTTTTTTCGGCATAAGTTTTTAATTGGGGTACCCTCAAAGACCAAAGACACCGATTCGCTGAGGCCGCCTCCAAGCGGGTTTTACCGAAATTAAACCCCCAAGGGGTCACCCAAAATCGAGGGATGGGGCCTGATTCTGTTTAACCCAAGTCTTACTATACTGCAAGTTTTGCGGTGCCTTTGGGGTGGTTAGGGGGGCGCGGTTCGGCGAGCTAGCAAGGCGAAGCCCTGCCTGAGGTTGGTGGTCTTTAGCGCCTTTCGCGCCAAAAGGTGTAAAGCAGCACCGCCCAAAAGCCTAGAGACATCAGCCCAAAGGCGAGGTAAGCCGCATCTAGTTTCGGCTCTACCAACCGGAAGGTTACCTGCTTTCCACCGCCGATAGGCACCGCCATATAGCCCAACTGAGCCCGAAGCAGCGGCACTTCTTGGCCATCGACCCAGGCTTTCCATTCTGGGTGCCAGGGGTAAGCTAGGTATAAAAACCCTTTACGTTCGGCCTCGTTTAGGCCTGTGAGGTCCAGTTCTAAGTGATTCGCCGAAAAACCGGTCACCGCCACCTCCTCACCCACCTTCAACTCCTTGGAGCCCGCCTCGCTCCGCAACTCGGGGCTTTGAACCAAGCCCGCGTTAGGCTCGAAACCCGTAAGGGCACCTTTCGTTGCCGAGACCGTTTCTGAAGAAACCAAGAGCCGGTCGGGGCCTCGGTCAGTAAACCAGGCGTCCGCTTGATCATCAGCTAACACCAAGGCTTCTGGATAGAGTCTCAATTTGGATCGGTAGCAACCGGTGAGGCGGTAGTACTGGTCATCAACCGGACCGGTCAAGAGGTCCCGGCCCCCTTCGGACAACATATATTGCCCGTATATAGTTTTTAACCGCCTTAAGTGCCGCAAGGCTTGATCGGTCCGGTAGATGCCATAACAGGCGTCAACATGGTGAAAGGACTCACTCGACCAATAGGTGCTGCCATGGGGGCCATAGTGGAAGGTGTGGATAAAAAGGAAATAGTCGGTAACCGTTGGCAATATGGGAAAGTGGTCGGGAAAGTAAAGGTAGGTCTGCCAGGCTTGATACCGTTTTGAGGTCAGATAGTTTTGCGTTCGGTGGTCTGGATAGGAATAGGGGGCGAATTCGAGGGTCGCCATGGCTTCTGGCGAGACGGTGGTTCCGACTTTGGCGGTATAAACGATACGGTAGGTCAAAGCGCCACCCAGGTGGACCAGCACCAACAAAACGAGTAGGCCTTGGCGAGCTTTTGGCCGGGTTTCCACTCGAACTAGCCAAAAAATCAACAAAAACAGAATCAAGGAAAGGGCGATCCCCAGGTTATAGGCAGGTTTGACGTACCAAGCTTCGTTGGCCAAGGCCCCGATGGTCACCCGGTGAATGGATTTAGAAAAATCGAAGATCCAAGAGTAACCGATCCAGTTGGTCAAAAGCTCATAAACCAGGACCCCAAGCCCAAAAAGCAGTGATAGGTTAAGAGCCCAAAAAGCCTTTTCATTAGCCCAAAAATCGCCCGGCTCCCGCTCCAAAAGATGCTCGATCCCAAAACCCGCCAGGATCAGCATAAAGATTTTTTGAAAATTGTCGATAAAACCGATGTGCCGGTAATAGTCCATCATGGGCACCAGTTTATACATCAAAACCGAGACCGGCGAGGCCGAAGAGAATCCCAGCGTTAAACCGCTCAGCCCCACCCAAGCCCAAAAATATCGGCCCTGTCTGGCCGATTTATTGGTCAGCGCGAACAGGGCTAAAGGGAGGGTTAAGAGGCCTGCAAAAAATTGGTGCTCTCGGTTGGGGCTGATGGCGGTCACCATTTCCAAATATTTGCGCCAGTCGGTGTCGAGGCCATAAACCAAAAAGTCTTTCAACGCCACCCGGCCATCCTCGGAGCGGCCCATGTTCAAGTGGCTAATCTCCTCGACCCCAAGTTTGTTAAAGGCATAAATCACATATAAAGAACTACCTAAAAGCCCCAGTGCCAACAAGAGTTTAAAGGGGTTTTCCCCTTTGGGGCTTACCAGGGCAACCAAATCTTTTTTGGATTTTATGTGATACGGGGCAAAGCCTAAGCAAGAGGCGAGAAACATCATCTCTAAAATGGGCAAATAATAAGGGAGCGCACCTATGACCCCGGTAACCGCCAACCAAGCAGCGATAACCAACCTGGTGACTTGGCGGCGCTCCAAACCAGTAATCAGAAAAAACAGGGCTAACGGGAATAGGTGGAACAATTTGAAGTTGAACCAAGGTTGCCCGTACCAAACCAAGGTAAATGCCGCCGTAGCAGTCACAAACAAAATAGCCTCAGAGCGTTTAAAAAGCCGCCGGGCCAAAAGAAACAGGCCTACCACAAAAATCGTTTCATCAATAAAATAGCCCAGATACAACAGCTTATCGAACTGTAGCCCTGTCAAATAATGCAGGCCCAGGACCCACGGATAGGACAGGGAAAAACTGATGAAGGCCCAGATATTGGCGATCATCCCTTCGGTCATAAAGGGCAACCACTTGATCAACTCCCCGTGGGAAACCAATTCGTTAAGGATGATATATTGGCTATAGGCATATTGAAAGGCGTCTCCCGCAGGCACCAAGCGCAACAGGCGCGCCACCCCTTGAAATAACGCCAAGATCAGCAGCGTCAAACCCAGCATTCGGTAGGGTTTTGCCAATTTTTCCAAGGTCTGGGTGGTCCAACCCAAGGGGAGAAGCAGCAGGCCGGGGACCGCTCTAGGGATTCGGGCGATTTGGTATAAACTAAACCCAAAAAGTAAAATCGCCAAAAACACTGCCAATCCGTCGATCAGCCCGATGTTGTGATCAATGGTCTGATAGGTTTGGTTTTGTTGGTCGTACAAACGGGCGGCTTCTTCGGCGGTGATTGCTCGGTCCCAGAGGGTCACCCCCCCGATCACCCCCCGGAAGAGGGTTTCGGGCGTCCAACTTTTGCCAAAATACAGATAAGTCGAAGGGGGAAAGTTCTCTAATTTTAAATTACTAGAGTCCCACAATTTGCCGTTTAAATAAAAATAGGCCTTTTTTTCCTTATAAGAGACCACGGAGGTGATAAAGGCCCGGTCAACCGGCATTATCGAATTGTCAGAATCAAACCCGTCCACCTTTGAAATCGAGTGGTGCCAACGGTGAATATCTTGGTTGAACCAAAAGGAGTGACGCGGCTTGCGGGTATCGCGCACGTCACCGTCCCAAAAAAGCCCTTGATAGCCGTGCTGCTCCAGGGTTTTCGGGAAGCGGATCATCCAAAAAGAGATGGTTTGCTCTTGCGCGTTTGGGGTTTGGTGCTGGCCCCAACCGTCAAACATAACAAAGCTGCCGGGCTTGCCAGTGAGTTGAAGGCCGCCGTGGGCGAAAAGGGGATTTTTACCAGGATAAACTAGGTTGGGCGCTTGATTAGAGTGGTCTTTTAAATCGCTGGTTAACGGATAATAAGCCCGAAGACCTTCGGCCTTTTGCAACGCCGGGGAAGAGACGAGATAAGGCGATAAAAAAGGGGTGCCCAGCCAAAAAGCCAGAGCCAAAAGTAAAGCTACCAACGCCAGCAAATACTTTTTTAAAAGGAGAAGAGCAGGTTTCACCGGGCAGGGGCCAAATGTCCAAAGATTTGCTCTTCAATATAGGCGCAAATCATATGCCCCGCCGTGCCGTGGCACTCTTGAATCCTAGGAGTACTGCTGGAAGGAACATGGAGCAACACCGAACAAAGCGCGTCCATCGGCCCCTCTTTCGCCCCAGCCCAGCCGTAGCAAACCAGCCCCATCCGCTTTGCTTCGGTCAATGCAGCGACAATGTTTTTCGAGGTGCCGCTCGTAGAAATTCCGATAAAGACATCCCCCGGTTGGCCTAGCGCCTGGATTTGCCGCTCGAAAAGTTTTTCATAGCCGTAGTCATTACCGATGGCGGTCATGATCGAGGTGTCGGTGGTCAAGGCAATCGACCCCAAAGCGGGCCGGTCGAAATAAAATTTCGAAACCAATTCGCCGGCAAAATGTTGGGCGTCCGCCGCCGAGCCGCCGTTGCCGGCGATTAACACTTTTTTGCCCGCCTGGAGGGCTTTAGTGCAACCTTGTGCTATGGCCAAAATGGCCTCCATGGCGCTTTGGTCTTCTAACAGGGCCTCTTTGATGCGGATCGTATCGGCCAATTGCTTGCGGAAAAAATCTAGGCTCATGTTTGTTTGAGGTTTGGGGGCCCGGAGTTGAGGGAAAGACTGGAAGGACTCAGCATAGCGGATAGACCCCAAGCAATCAAGGGGTTTTGGCTGCCTCAAAAGAAACCCCAGAAGCCTAAAGCTAGGGCTGTGAAGCTCACCAATCGGGTTTGGATCGGTTGGGCGAGCCACAGGTCAAAGGCCTCGTCTAGCTTCCAAGAGCGCCTAAAATAAATCGCCAGCCCCAAAGCTAGCCAAACCCAAAGCAACTTCAGCCCCCAAGGCAAACCTTGGGCAATTAGGTTTTTAGTATAAACCAAGCGCAGTTTCCACGGGTCGGCGAGCGTTTGGGACATCACCCAGCGAGATTGGGCCCCCGCCCAAATCTTCACCCCCCCGATCTCCCCAGAAAAGCCGGTTTGCGGGTTTCTTCCTTCGCCCAAAATGAACTGGCCCACTGCCGGAGCGGGTTTAGCGGGTCTGGCGTTTAGGGGTACGGGCATCATATCCAAAAAAAGCCTAAACCCCGCCCCTTGTTTAACCAGTTGTACCAAAAAAGGCCGATCTAAGATAGGTCGTTGGGGTGTTAGGTCGGCTTGGGAATTGTAGGCGGAAAAATGAAATCGTTGGGTTTTAGTGTTTAGCCAAAAGGAGGCTTCGGTTACCCCCGCTGGATCACCGATCCAAAAGATATTGGCCAAATCATGTTTAACAGGCCGCTGTAAGCTGTGGGGCCAGACCCATAAACTTATCGAATAGTCGCCGTTTGGCAACGAAAGGACCACAGGGTCTTCTTGCTCCCCGGAAAAGATTTGGTTTTTTGTCCCTGCTGGCGAATAGGCGAAAGCTAAGTTTTCGGGGTTTATTCGCCAGGATTGATTCCAGGCGGCACCGGCTAACATAAAGGCACCGATCAAGGCCCCTAGTGCCCACCGGTCCCAAATAAGCGGTAGCCCTTTAGGCATCCTGCCTCTCCCTAAAAATCACCCAGCCTACGCCAAATAAGGTAGCCCATACCAAGGTAAAAGACAGGCCAGCGATCATCCAAAACAGGGTAGCTAAATAGGGGGGGCGGTAGGTTAATGCTATTTGAGAGATGCCCGCAGGCAAGGCAATGGCTTTAAAAGCTAAATTGACCCGCAAAATGGGGACCGACTTTTGGTTAAGTGTCGCCTGCCAATTGGGGTCCCACGTATCGGCGTAATAAAGCCATGCGGGCTGATAGGTGACTACCTGGATTCCCACCTGATTCGGTGAAAAATGGGTCACCTCTATTTGTCCCTCCAGCGGGAATTGGGTTACCGAGCCCGGTTGGAGCCCGGCGTCCACTAAGTCGGCTGGTTCGGCAAAAAAGGGCTCGCCCGGTTGGGCGAGCGCCACTGCCGAATTTTCCGCCTCCAGGGCCCCAGGTGGGCCAAACAGGTGTAATTTGGGTTGGTTACATCCCAATGCCGCTTGAATCGCTGGGCGTTGGAGAGGGTCGAAATAACCTTCCTCCAACCCCCAGGTTCGGCGGAGGCGCTCGATCAAGGGAGGGGCTAGATCGGTCCTGAACAAGGAGGTACAAACATCAGCCCCTAACCATTGTTCGGTCCCCCGATAAAGCACCCCATGGACCGGATGGGTGTCTCGCAAGCAACCCGACTGTCCGGTTTTTAGGCACATCTGATATTGTTCCTGCGTAAATACTGCCCGTTTTTTTGCGAATTCGGCGAATCCTTGGTTTAAAAAAGGATCGCTGACCCGAAAAGGTACAAAGGGCAGCGGTGTAGCCAAAAAACTCCCTTGGCCCTCCGGTTGGAGCAAGCCCGATTTGTCTAAATATCGATCGGCGCGGTAGCTGTTTACATCTACGACCACCAAGAGCAACAGCAACCAAACCGCGCTCCTTCTCCGCGCCAGGGCTAGCAGTAAAACACCGGCTACGAGCAACACCAAAGAAAGGGTGTGGTGGAGCCGCATTTCGCTTTGGCCGGGCCAATGCAGGATCATCGCGCCCAAGGAATAAAGCGCAGGCAACACCAACAAGTACAGCCGCTCCCCCCTAAGCAAGCGGTTATTCGGATGTTTTAGACTCATCACGAACCGGTCGAAACCAAACCCGGCGATTAGGAGTAAAAAGATTCGAGCCAACGGTAGGAGATGGCCTAGGTGCCGAAAAATATAAAAGGGGGGCAAATAATAAATTATAGGGGCCAAAAAGGACTGCGCCCCCGCAGAAAACAATAAAAGCAAGCCAAAGAAAAAAAACCAAGGTCCTTGCGCGCGCTTGAGGCGGGCTAGGCCCAGCAAGGCAAAAGGTAAGGCCAATAGCCCCGCGTAAAGCCCAAAATCCGGGTAGGCCCCCTCACCCCAGAGGGCCCCTTTGTAGGCCTCTGCCGCCGGGGGCATGGCCCAGGTTAAGAAGGTATCCAGGCTGACCCGACCGGCCGCGTCTCTGCCGGGGCTGCTTAAGGAAAGACCGGACTTTAAAAAATAACTTAAAATGAGGGAGGTGCAAAAGGCTGGCAAGAGATAGAAGAGCCATCCTGGCTCCCAAACCCACTTAAGTTTGGCCTGACCGCTCCAGATCCATAAAGGGATCAACAAGGCGGCGAGGCTCCCGGTTACAATCAAATTATAAGGGGGCAGGCCGACTAAACCGGTTACGCTTAGCAAAAAAAAGCCAGCGGCGATAAGTGCATGTTTTTGGGTGTCGAGCCCTCGTATTATCAGCCAAAAAACCAGCGGAAGACTATAAAAGATATGGAAGCTGTAATAAATTTGCCGATACCACAACAAGGTCCCGCCCAAGCTGAAACAGACAAATAAAACCGCCGCCCGGCTTTGATAAAGCCTTGTTCCTAAGAGGTAAAGCCCGAAGACAAAAATCACTTCGTTGATCAGCAGGCTTATAAAAAACAATGTTTTAACATCTTGTATCCCCAGGCCCATCGCTAGCGGCAACAATGCGGAGAGGCTGGGATGGAGCGAATTAAGCAAATACAGGTGGGCCGGGCGACCAAAGTCGATATAGGGACTCCAGAAGGGCAGTTCTCCGCTAGTGAGCAAATGCCGTAGGTAATGGAAGCCCGAAAAAAGATGAAAAAAGGTGTCGTGCGCAGGAACCCAATTGGACCCCAAATAAATCAGGCTAAAGAGCAAGTTGGGTAGGAGGGCTAATAGAAGGCCCGATGGCTTACGCAAGGACATCAAGGTACCGCGTTGGGGGTTTACCGAGCAGGCCGGTTGGTTCAACCTGCTTTTTGATCAGCCTGGGATGTCGGTTAGGCTATCTTTTATTGGATGCGATTGCAAAACCGGTTTTACCGGACGGATCACCTCGCGGATGATGTAGATCGGCCGACCTTTAACCTGCAAAAAGATGGTGCTTATGTAGAGGCCGATAATCCCTAATACCGAAAGTTGAATCCCACCTAGAAAGACAATCGCCGCCATTAGGCTTGGCCATCCAGGTTCGTGCAAACCTAGGTACTTCATCACAAAAACGATGATGCCATAAACAAAGGAACCGAAAGAAACAAATAAGCCTAAAAAAAGCGAGGCTTTAAGCGGGATATCAGAGAAACTAATCATCGCCCGTTCGAGATATCCAAAAATCACCCGCCGACTCAGCACGGGAAATTTAGTGTTTTCTCGACCGTCAAAGCGGGCGTCTCGATTATAATAAACCGGTTCTTGTTTAAAACCGACCCAACTAACAATTCCCCGGATATAAGGCTTTTGCTCATGAAGCTTTAATATTTCGAAGACCACCCGCCTCGTCAAAAGCTTAAAATCCCCTGAATCGACCGGTAAATAGATGTCGGAGATGCGGTTGATAAAGCGATAACCAAACTTGGTGATTAACATCTTTAAGGGATGTTCGCCTTCACGGGTAATGCGCGTGGTATAAACAACGTCTAAATCCTCGCGGCTACGCCATTTAGCGATCATCCGCGAGATCACTTCGGGCGGGTCTTGCAGGTCGGCGTCCATATAAACTACGACGTCCCCGGTGGTTTGGGAAAACCCAGCCAACACACATTCCGACACCCCGAAATTGCGGCTCATGTCCACGATCACAATATCTTGGCCTGCTGCAGCCTCCCGTTTCAAGATGGCCATGCTGCCATCGCTCGATTGGTCGTTGACAAACACCAGCTCGTAGCTAATCAGGTTCCCTTGAGCAATCTCGTCTTTTAGGGTTTTACGGGTGCGCGAGATTAGTTCATCTAAAACGTTTTCTTCGTTAAAAAAAGAAAAGACCACGGACAGGCTAGGCGCCGGGCGAACCGGCTCTGGGTAGCGTTCATTTTCAAGAGAAGCTCTTTCGGCGGGATCAAGGGTTTCCTTTTGCGACCACTTTGCGGCGATTTTAGCCACGCCACCTCTCTTAATCCACAGCCAAGCCGCAGCAATCACGAAAAGAAAAGCTAGTAAATAAAGGCCGAGCGAGTAAATTCTATGGAGAGCGGTTAAGGTGAAATAATCGGTTACTTGGGTTTGAAAAATCCAACGAATCTCTTCTTGGGTTAAGGCCCGCTCGTAAATAGCGAAACCACCTATAATTCCTTTTACTTGGCTAAAAGGCGCCAGACCCTTGCCCAGGTATAGGTGGTTCGAATTAGTTCCTGGCCGCGGCTCCGACCTATGTTCTTCCGCAAGGGAACCGTTGACATAAAGCGCGCTTTGCCCAGTCTCGTAGGAGATGGTTGCGGCAAGGTAGTACCGGCCCTGCGGCCCCGCTTGGGCGTTCCCATCGTAATGGACGTGATGGCTAAGGGAGTGGTGCGCGATTTTTTTAAGTGTGTTGATCCAAACCGATTGGCGGGGCTCACTCTTGAATTCGATGTTCCCGTCCCAAATCAAAGGCTGTATCACACTTCTCTCCTCCGGCATGACCCAAACAAGGAGGGTTTGCTCCGGTTTGTGATAGGACTGTTCGAACCAATTAGAGATTTCGAGATAGTCGCCGTGTTTGTCCTCCAGGCGGAGACCAAAGGATTGATAGTTTTGTTTGTTGTGGTAGATTAGCCCGGTTGGGGTAGACCCTTGGGTAGCCTTGACCGAGTTTAGTAAAGGGTAATAGGCAACCAATCCTTTCTCGACAGGGAGATTACCTGCTTTTAAGAGTTTCAGAGACAAACGGTTCGCCTGCGTTATTAAAGCAAGCGAACCCAACAGCAAGAGGAAGGCAAAAAAGGTACGGGAGCGATGTTTTTGTTGTGGATTCATAGTTTTAGTAAAAAAACTTGGTTCGACTCAAGCGAAGTCGCCCAGACCAGCCTAATTCATCAAAACGGAATCGGTATTGGTCCGCTTCGAGGGGATGGTCTATGGAAAAGAAAAGCCGCTCGTTAGGCTTCCAATCCCAATGGGATTTTTCATCTACCGTTTTCCAAGGGGCGGTACCGGTACGAGCCTCTAGGGTCCACTTTACTGGCATTTCCGCAGGGGTTTCACTATAAATTCGATATTTCGTGAATTTTGTTGGTCTGTCTAGTGTGAGGGTTAAGGTGATTGGTACTTTGGCTTCACTAACGTAGGTCAGACCGTTTAGCAAAAAGGCATATCGGGGGGTGCCTGGCCCCGGATAAGTGTCGCTGCCAGTGACTTGACCCAAAACGGCCCCTTGGGCCGTGCCTGAAAGGTCTAAAACATGCCGCCCCAGCCAGGAATCATCTGGAAATACCATCAAGTCACCAGACAGAAATTGGTAATCATAGTGATGGTGCCCAATGCCGCAACCTAGTTCCGATGCCATAAACGTAGCTAGACCAGGATGAAACAGGTGCGCGGTGGTGGCGTTGAGCCCAAAATCCATGACCAAATTGGGGTTTACATAGTTCGTCGCCCCCATATTACCCAATGTCGCCCATCGCAGCGGAACTCTGGAGGGTAGCTGAACATTGATTTTCGCAACATCGCTAATTCCCGCCGACCGTTTTCTGCCTGTAGCCAAGCCGTCCGACCGGTACAAAATAGTAAAACCAACATTAAAGCGCCGAGGGGCCAAAACCGTTTGTTCGCGGGCAACCAGCCGCCGGCTCGGTAAAAAATAAAGACCACAAAAATCCAAGCCATCGTTTGCAGGGCAAGGCTGGAACGAAATCCAATTTAAGAGTGTTGCACAAACCGCCCATCGATTTTACTGGATTCGCAGGCAATAGGATGCTATTACTTTGATATAAAACATTATCAAAGAGGCCACGATGAGCAGCAAACGCTTCCATACCGATCCCCGCTTCGCCGACGCGCTTATTCCCCATTCACCCCGCAAGTCCTTCTACGACCGGGTCGATGAGGTAATCGACTGGCGGCCCGTGGAAGCCTTGCTGCAAGCCAAATTGGGAAAGGAAGTAGGTTCCGTCGGTCCAACCCCCTTTCCGCCGTTGCCCCTGTTCAAGGCGGTCCTTTTCGCTCGCTGGAATCAGCTCAGCGAACGGGCACTAGAGGAGGCCCTGTACCACGATCTGCGGCTGATCCGGTTTTCGGGCCTCTCCATCACCAGCGACAAGCCCGACCACAGCACCCTCAACCGCTTCCGCAACGCCCTGGGAAAGGATGGCCTATACGAGGACCTGCTGACCCTGCTCAACGGGCAATTGGAGGCCGCCGGATTGCTAGTCAAGACGGGTGTCATCGTGGACGCCACTCTGGTGGAGTCTTCCCACCGTCCTCGCAAGGCCATCGCCGTTGAGCCGCAACCCGAACAGGACGGAGAGGTACAGCATGGACCGGATTCGGTGGTCCGCTACTCCGACGACCCTGACGCCACCTGGACCATTAAAGCGGGAAAGCCCGTCTACGGCTACAAAGCCAACGCTCTCGTCGATGCCAAGGAGGGTTTCCTGCTCGGCGGTCACGTCACCAGCGCCCACGAATCGGACATGAAGCAGTTGGAGCGATCCGTCCAGGGATTGGAGTCTGGGACCTTCGTGTTGGCCGACAAAGGTTACGCCAGCGCAGAGAACCGCGGCATCCTGAAATCCCTGGGACTGCTGGATGGGATTATGAAAAAGGCCGTCCGAGGCCGACCCTTGAGCGAGCAGGAAAAGAGCCTGAATCGGTCGATCTCCAAGCTTCGCTATCGGGTGGAGCACTGCTTCGGTTGCCTTAAACTGCACCTGGGCTTTGATCGGACTCGGTACCTGGGCAGGGAGAAAGTGGAATTAGAGTTCTACCTCGACGGCTTCGCCTTCAACGTCAAACGAGCAGTTGGCTTGGTTTCATAGGGATTGGTCTGCCCAAAATCTGGGCCAGACCCCCTAAATGGGGTCAAACCAGCCGATTGAGGAGGTCTGACCTGACGGGCGACAGTTCAAAAAAGCTGTGCCCAGATGAGAACTTGAACCGCTTGGCAAAATGCAACGGTCTTATCAGATTGTTAAAGTGAAAATGTTGGGTTTTTACCGTGCAGCGGTCTTATCAGATTGTTAAAGTGAAAATGTTGGTTTTTTACCGTGCAGCGGTCTTGACGAATAACATCTCTAAGGGAAAAACCAAAAGTGCCGTTGGAGGATAGGTCCATAAGGAGACCAGCAACAAGGGCAAATAAAGCGCGGCGCTAACCCAGGTTGGTTTTGCGCTCTTAAATAGATAATACCCCAAAATAACGGGAATCGCCGCTAAGATACCGGGGGTAAGGTTGGTCAGCCAAGCAACGTTGAAGGTTGCTAGGCAGCAACACAAATCCAACTGGCAGCGCCAGACGTAGGTTGGGCTCTAACCCTTTGAGTTGTCCCAGCAATAACCAAAGCAAGAGCCCATTAAGGAGCAAAAAGAGGTAGCTAACAAACCGGTGCAGATTAAAATCGGCAAAGTTACGCTCTAAGTGATCAAACTGGAAGTTGAGCAGCTAGATTCCAAAGGGTCTCGCAGCACCCCACAGATGGGAGGTTTCTGGAAACTCTTGGCCTTGCGGATAAAACCAGCGGAAATAGTTGTTGTGTTTGGCCCCGTCCCCTTGAAAAAGGGTTAGGTAGCTCATGGTAACGGCCACTAACCAAAAAAGCGCTTGCCCTAGTGCCAATTTACGCAAAGAATTCATGAGCTTTTGGAGCGGTTTTTAAAAAAATCAATAAAGCCCTTTGGCTTGGGCCATAAAATGAGCCGCAATCCCTACGGCTTCGTCGAAACGATTCTCTACGATTTGCGCCTCCAACTCTTCTTTGGTCCAAAGCACCAATTCGATACCCGTTTCGGGCTCCCCGACCTGGACCGCTTGGTCACAAAAAAAGAGGGTCACCTTTTTGGAAAGTCGGCTGGAGTCGAGGAAAAACTGCCCAAGATAGACGGCTTCTGGGGCCTGATAGCCGGTTTCTTCAGCGACTTCACGCAAGATAGCTTGGGCGGGAGTTTCATTAAGGTCCACCCCCCCGGCGGGCATCTCTAGGGTATAGGTGGCCATGGCTGGGCGGTATTGGCGGACCAACAAAAAACGCCCGTCGATGGAGCGAGTGAGGGCGGCCACGGCGTCTTCACTTTCTAAGGCATAAAAGTCCCGACCATCTTGGTGGGGAATTTTCATCAACCGGAACCAAGGGGTCGAAAAAACGGCTTCCTTTTGGTCGAAGTTAAAACCGGGGTCCGACATCCTTACCTTCGGGCGGCGGCCAAGATTTGGGAAAGCCCCATCCCTCGCTGCTCGTGTAACTCATCGCGAGAGGCAATCTCAAAACGGTAGTTTTCCGGGACCCCAAGCACCTTAATTTTAACCGGAATCCCACGTTCATTGGCAAAATAAAGCAACAAGGAGTCGAGGCCACCTTTGCCGACGAAGGTCTCTTCGAGGGAGATAATTTGCCGGTAGCGACCCATTAAGGCGGCGAGTGCATCGGGATCGAAGGTTTTTAAACCAAAGAAATCGACTACCCCCACCTCGTTTCCTTCGCTGGAAAGCTGAGCGGCGGCCTTAAGAGCGACATGAACTGGATATCCGGTCGCAATCAAGCAAGTCCCCTGGCCCTTTTTTAGCTCCGCAAAGCCGGTTTTTAGGGGAACCGGCCCTTCGTATAAACCCGGTTGGGGTTTGGAATCGAAGCGGAAATACTTGGGTTTTTTGCTAGCCAAGGCGTGATCCAAGAGCGCCGCTGCCGTGTTCCACTCGGCCGGACAAAAAACTTCGACGTTAGGCAACAGGCGCATAATCGCCAAGTCCTCAAAGGCTTGGTGAGTCGGCCCCGACATATCATAACTAAAACCTGCCCCTACCCCAATCAGGTTGACGTTTAGTTCTCTGATCTCCGACAAGATCGCCAGATTGACCCGCACCTGCTCGTAGCAACGCATGGTGATAAAAGGGGCAATGGCGTAGGCGAATACCGTATAACCTTCAAGCGCCAAGCCAGTCGCCACATTGATCAGATTTTGCTCGGCGATGCTGACGTTAATACAGCGTTTGGGAAATTCGGCCCTGATTTTGTCTAACACGGGCGCGCCAAAATCGGCGGTGAGGAAGAAAATCTTTTTATCTTCCTTCATTTTTTGATAAATGCCGTCCAGAAGGGCATCGCGCATGGTTTTTTTCTCTAGCCCCATTGTAACGCTCCGTCTTGGTCCACCAGTCGATCCACCTCGTCGGCCTTGACCATTAAAATATGGGAAAGCGGATGGTTTTCGATCGAGGTCCCACGGCCTTTGATCGTTTTGGCGATGACCACCTTGGGTTTGCCCTTTCGTTGGCTTTTGGCTTGGGCTAGGGTCGGGTGCAGTTGTTCGATGTCGTGCCCATCCACCTCGAAAACCTCCCAGCCAAAGGTGTCCAGCTTGGCTTTGATCGGGGTCCAGTTAAGGATGTTTACCGACAGGTCAAGCATGCCGATGCCGTTGTCGTCGATAATCAAGGTTAGGTTGTCCAGGCCATGATGGGCGGCGAACATGATCGCTTCCCAATTAGATCCTTCGGATAGTTCTCCATCCCCAACGAGCACCAAAACATCGCGGTCATCCCCCTTGTTTTTTTGGCCCAAGGCCATGCCGGAGGCGACTCCCAAGCCGTGGCCCAAGGAGCCGTTAATAGTTTCGTAGCCGGGGATGATGGGGTCGGGAATCCCGCCTAAAAAACTGCCGGCCGTGCAAATGCGCTCAAGCTCTTCCAGCGGGAAAAAGCCGCAATCTGCCAAGATGGGATACATACTGATGGACCCATGGCCCTTAGAAATCACGAAGCGGTCGCGCCCCTCCCAGCGGGGATTTTTAGGGTCGTATTGGAGAAGGTCGCCATAATAAAGACAAACAAAGGTCTCTACATCGGACAACGAAGAAGCGACCCGCGTTTCTGGAGCCCGTTTGTGCAGCAGCAGGGTCTGATTCCAGACCCATTGCGCTTTGGCTTTGAGTTGTTCGAGCTTCTGGGGCGAAAGTTGATTGGCCATGAATCCCAATGATAAAAGTTTTCTAAATAGCCAAATTCTCTGGTAAACCGAGCTTTGAGCGTAGTCCCGCAAAGGCTATTCGTAAAGCCTAAAATAGGCAAGACCAGTCCTTACCGGGCCCTTTCAGTCTCCTAAAATTATCTTAGGAAGTGAAGGTAGCTAGCTCTGGCCGGGAGGTAAACCGGGGTTCTGCCATAAAGGGCTAAAGGCGCCTAGATGCCCAGTCGCAATCGTTTTTAGAGCCTTTCCCCTTTGCCTGCAATTTTATCGGAGCTTATTGAAACGCATAAAGGTACAACTCCACCTTGGTGGGGGCAAGGCTAACCCGATTTAGGATCCTGGCGTTGAGATCTCTAATTTCATATAGCTCATGCTCATAATTCGCGAACTGGTGCCAACTGTTAGGGGCGACCCTTCGTGATTCGAGCAAGTTGAGGTAAGACTGATCCTCAAGGGGTTCCCAGCTTAGGAGCAAGTCTCCCGGCTGGGCGGTTTGACGCGCTTCGGTGAGGTCGTGGTCTATGGTTAGATAAGACTCGCCCAAATGTTTGGGTAGGTAATAGGTATAAAACTGGTTCGGGGCGGTGGCTAAGTCCAAATAAACCGGCCATTGATTTTGGGTTAGGATATGGAGTTGGTGTTTGGGCGCTCCGGTTAGGAGGGAGCCTGTATCAACCCCCCGGCGTTGGTCGAGCCAGTTTAACAAACCAAATTGTTGTTGGTTAAATTGAAGGAAATTGGTCATCTGCGTATATCCCACCCAACCGATTAACAGGCCACAAACGAGGAGCGCTAACCGCGTCTGTCCCCTTCGACCTTGCGCCCTGGCGGTGTTGGCAGACTGCCAGATCCCGAAATAGAGCCCCGTTAAGAGCAGCGCTATTCCCAAATAGGTGCTGGAAAAAGTGCGCAAGAGTTTTAAAGACGGAGACATCGAGATGGAAAGCGCGGCAAAGGCCATGGCCAACACCAAAAGCCCGCCCCCTGCAAACAAAGGGACACGAGGCCGAGGCTGGCGAAAAACCAAGGGGAAAATGAGGACGCCTGCCAGCAATAAAATCAGTGCTGGCCGCTCGAAAAACCAAAAATACAAAGGCACCTGGAAATGGTAAATGGGGTCTTTTTGAATCCCCAACTGGGCTACCGCCTGCAAGGTGAACTCAATGTTACGTTCGAAGGCCTCGACATAGCCACTCCCCGTTCCTCCTTTGGAAAACTCGTTGATGCCAACCACTCCTGCCAAACAGATCAAACCTGGGATTAACAGGGCCAAGGTTACCCCCAGATTGGCTTGGAGTTGTTTTCGACTCACTCCCTTGCCTATTCCCTTAAACAGGCTACCAAAACCGGCGGCTAGCCCGACCCCGCCGACATAGGGCCAAGCGGAGACGTGGGTAAAAAAAGCGGCCAGTCCGAAAACGCAAGCCAGTCCCGCCCGAAGCGCCAGAGGTCCAATCGGGGCCGTTTTCAGAGGCCAAGCGCGCGCTCTTACTAATTGAGCAAAACCAAAGAGGTTCACCCCAAACCCCAGGGTAAAAAAAAGCTTGATCCCCGTGTAACCCCACCAAGTCAAACCGGCGATGAGGGTCAGACTGGTGTAATAAAAGCCTAACAAGGCCCACCAAAACAGCCAAGGAGAGCCAAAGGCCCGCACAAAAAGCCGGTGGATCCAAAAACCGGCGAATCCAAACAAGAGGAGATTTAAAAAGCCGATGCTGTCCAGACTGGTAAAACCTAAAAGCTCCCCAATCAACACCTGAACCCAAGCGGCTAGATAAAACAAGGTGGGCTTGGTATAAATTCCCCGGCTAGGGATCAAGGGTCGGCAGAGCCCCCAGCCCTCCTGGTGAAAACATTGGACTAAGCGGTCGGTTTCTTCGGCAAACGCCATTTCGTCGCTAGGGATAAAATGGAGTGGGTAAAGATAAGCGAAGTAGCTTAAGGCTAAACTTAGGTGAAGCGCCAAAAACCAGGAGCATTTCCAGGGGGCACCCCAACCTTTGGGGGTCGGGGATACCAAGGCCGGAGTCTCTAAGGGTTTGGTCGTGGGGTCTAAAAAACGCCGAAAAAGCGGGAGGCATAGGAAGCAGAGAAATATGGCCACCAACGCTCGTAGTCCCCAAACTAAGGCGCTTGGCGCCAACCAATGCTTGACCTTAACGGCGGACTGCGCCAACGCCCCTATCTCCTTAGGTGTGAGCGCGCGAGACCAAAGTCCGACCTGGTTGAGTAACATCCCGTCGATGCCCAAGGCCTCTTGGCCCCCGGACAAAACCAATAGACTGGCGCCATCCAGCGGGTACGGATGGCCAAATGGCCCTTGGTTGGTGAGGACGCCGTCCAAATAAAGGGCGACCTCGTTCCCCTCCGGTTTTAGGACCAAGGCTACATGGTAATAGCGCCCAACCTCCAATTCAGCCGCCTCCATATTAACTTTGCCGGCGCTGGCATCAAGATGGAACAGACGTTTTTCAAGGTTGTAATAGAGGCCCAAACGAGGGTTGCTATGAAAGACTCCAGGGTTGGATAACAGGATTAAATTACGGTAGCCCGCGGAAATTTGCGGAGGCATGATAAAGCCAAAGGCTAAGGTTTCCCCGGAAAATGGGCGCTCGTTTAAAGGGGTAGCCAGGAGATACTCTGGATTGGCGGAGCCACTGTTGTCCGCCCCCAGTCCTAGATATTGGCCCCGCATTCGCATGCGCGCGGGCTGGCTGGAAAGGGACCCGGAATCAAAGCCCAGCGCTGTTTCCGGTACGGAATTTAAGGGGAGCCAAAAAACGGGATTTGGGACGGCGGGGTCAAGAGCGTCACTAACCTTGCTGACCTTTTCGGCCCACTGGCGATGGATCTCTGATTCTGCGAAGGGGTCAAAGCTGTGGATCAATAGGGCGAACAAAAAAAGCGCTAGCGCCCCTTTTAAAGACCAAAAAGTCCAAGCGAGGGGGCTTCGGCCCGGTGGTCTCATATCATTAAACTAGTGGAAGTTTTACCTAGTTCGAAGGATGGCCCCCACGGGGGCAAGCCAGGGATTTGCCCTGCTGGATATTACCCTTAGTAAATGCAGAAACCGGCCAATTAAAAAACCCAGACCTACTTTTGCCAAACCCTGAAAATTTGGGAACCCCTTTAGGTTTTCAATAGGTCGTCTAGGTAGGGGTACCGGCTTAGGGCTCCAGCCCAAATTTATGACGAACAAATCGTTCCCGAATAATTTGATAGAGGTAAGCACTGCCCCAACGGATGATTTGCAGTTTTCTTTCTCCGCCGATCCGGGCCGGCTCATCGCCCGGAATTTCGCCAATTTTTAATTTAAGTCGAGCGGCGCGAGCCGAAAGCAGAGGTTCCCAGCTAATTTTGGTGTGGAAAAGCCGCTCAGGAAACTCGTAGGTGTAATCCTTGTCGAGGTCGAGATCAAAAATCAGCTTGGTTTTATAAGCGCGATACATCACCATCACGTCGGTATATTTGGACCCAAAAAGGACGTTGACCAAATTGGTAAAACACCAGTTGCCGAAAGCGGTGATGATATCGTCATCTTCCGAGACCGCTTCGTCTTTATACCGAGAAACGATCACCATGTCGTAACCCTCTTTCATTTTCTCGATCAAAGGGGGCAACAGTTCGGGGACGGAGTTTCCGTCTGGGCTAAAGGTGATTAAGACCTCCCCCTTGATCTTGTCGTAAACCTCGTCCCAAGCGTGCCTTATCCCTTTCTTCTTTTGAACGTAATATTCATAGCCTTGCTCCTGGTACCATTCGATACTCCCATCGGTGCTGTTGCCATCGAGCATAATGATTTGATCGACCCAAGCGGGATCAATCTTCGGCATAATGGCTTTTAGGCCGTCTAGTTCGTTAAGCGCTAAAATAGCAAGGGTCACTTTCATACGATGGGCACTGAAGGCTTTTTTATGGGGTGAAGAGTACAAGTTGCGCCCAGATATAACGACCTGAAGCAAAAAAGTAAAGGGTAACTCTTGGATCGCCAAACGGCGGCTATTTTAAAAAACCAAGTCCATTTCGCATCTTTTCAAGGCGGTGGCCCCTCAAGCCGGGGGTCTGGCGGGATTAGTCACCGGCGCTAAACGGCATTTTCCGTACGCCCGGTGAGGCAATTCTGTAAAAAACGGAGAAATTTATAACGAAAAAGGGCCCAACAAACCAAAGGCCTTGGGGAAAATGGCGGCGGGGACGGAAACTCTTTGTGCTTTACAGAGAAGGGTCCTCTAATTAGAATTGTCGCTCGACTGCTTTAGATCGAAACTGTGGGACTTCAACACAACCATGGGTTCGCTCAGCACAACCTCTGGGAATTATAAAACTTGACTGGCCTTTGATGCAAGACAACATCACCTGCGAAGATTTAGATATGTTGGTGGACTTCCTTAAACAGGACCCACCCCTGCGGTTGACGCAGGCGAGCAAGGTGAAGGCTTTTGAAGAGGCTTGGGCCAGATGGGTTGGGGTTAAACATTGCGTCTTTGTAAACTCAGGAGCCTCGGCGAACTTGATCACTATGGCTGCCCTAAAATACAAGGTGGGCGAAGGGGAAGTGATTGTTCCTAGGTTGACCTGGACTTCGGATATGGTTTCGGTGGTGCAAGCGGGGATGACGCCGATTTTTGTTGATATTGACCCCCGCACCTTGAGCCTGGATAACGACCAAGTCTTGGCGGCGATTACCGACAAAACCAAAGCGGTGTTTATGGCCCACGCCCAAGGGTTTAACGGCTTGACCCAGAAACTCTTAGACGAACTAGACAAACGGGGCATCCTGTTGATCGAGGATGTTTGCGAATCCCACGGGGCGACCTTCAAAGGCAAAAAGGGTGGCGCCATTGGCTTTGCCAGCAATTTTTCTTCTTATTTCGCCCATCATAGAATGTGGAATTTCGAAGAGGTAGTGCTGGCGGCGGCAACAGGTTGCGCCAACCTTTTGTGCAGCCTTACATCGAGTCGGGCACTTATTGGGAATATCCGGTGACCGAGCATTTCCATTTTACGGATTTTATGTCGGCAACCACCCTGAACTCACCAAAGAGCGAATTGCTCAACTCTGCACCCTACTTAACAACGCCTGATTTTGATCGATAAAAACGCAAAAATATTTTTGGCCGGACATAGGGGGATGTTGGGTACGGCCCTGCTCAAGCTCCTGGCGGAGCGGGGGTACCAGCAGGTAGTGACCAAGACCCATGAGGAGTTAGATCTAACCAATCAACAGGCGACCCAAGCCTTTATGGCGGCGGAAAAACCGGAGGGAGTCATCATCTGCGCCGCCATGGTTGGCGGGATCGTCGGTAACAAAACCTTCCCCGCTTTTTACTGGCACACCAACATAACCATCCAAACCAACCTTTTTGAAGCGGCGGCCCAAACCGGGGCCAAGGCGGTGGTTTTTTTCGGTTCTAGTTGTATGTATCCTAAGGCCGCGCCTCAACCGATGGCCGAAGATCAACTGTTCGCTGGGCACATTGAGGTGACCAGCGAGGCCTACGCCGCCGCCAAGATCGCCGGGGTGTTAGGTTGCCGGGCTTATAACATCCAATATCCAAAAACCAAGTTTTTGGCTTTGGTGCCTAATAGTATGTACGGCCCTGGCGACAATTTCGATTTGGAAAACAGTCATGTGCTTTCGGCACTGCTGCGCCGTTTCCACGAAGCCAAACAAAACGGGGTCCAGGAACTCACCCTTTGGGGGTCGGGAAAACCGATGCGCGAATTTTTATACGCGCCTGATGTCGCCGATGCGACCCTTTTTGCGCTGGAGAACGTCGAGCGATTTGAAAACAGCCATTACAACATTGGGTCTGGAGACGAGCTTTCGATCAAAGGCTTGGCCGAGACCTTGGCCCAAGTGGTCGGTTGGCAAGGAGAACTCAAGTGGGACACCGACAAGCCCGATGGGACCTTTAGGAAACTTTTAGACTCCTCCCGCTTCCGCGCTTTAGGTTGGAATCGCCATACCCCTTTTGACCAGGGACTCGCGGCGACCTACCAATGGTTTAAAGCCCATATAGACGGGAAGGGCTGATGCCGGGGCTAGGGCAAGCAGTGGTTTTGGTCGGAGGCAAGGGCACCCGACTAGGGGAGCTCACTCAACAAACCCCCAAACCCCTTTTGCCGGTCGCCGGTCGGCCTTTTATCGACTATTTGCTCCACTGGCTTTTTGACGAAGGGGTCGATTCGGTGGTGTTGTCCGCCGGATATTTAAGCGAGCAGTTTGAGCAGGCGTTAAACGCCACCGAAGGATATGGGGGCCGGGTGCGATTGGTCACAGAGCCCGAACCTGCTGGCACCGGCGGGGCGCTTCGTCATGTGGAACCCCTGTTGGCGGACCAATTTTTTTTACTTAACGGCGACTCTTTATTTAAGGTTCGCTTGTCCGAATTAGCCGGTCTTAATGCCGACGAGCCCTGGATTGGCAAGCTGGCCTTGCGCTGGGTGCCCGATGTGGCTCGTTATGGGTCGGTGGTTTTAAAAAACCGCCAGATCGAGAGCTTTACCGAAAAAGGGGCCCGTGCCCCTGGCTTGATCAATGGGGGCATCTACCTCTTAAAAAGGGAGATACTCCGAGAGATCAACCAACTTCCATGTTCCATCGAAACCGACCTCTTTGCTCCATTGGCGGCCCAAGGCCGGCTTTGGGGACTAGAGATGGATGGTTATTTCTTGGACATAGGTGTACCCGAGGATTATCAACGAGCCCAAAGCGAAATCCCCGCTCAATTTGGCGGAAATTTGGCTTAGGCCCAATCTCAACCTTTCGAAGGTATTAATACAATGAGCCAACCTCAGCAGATTTTGATTACCGGCGGTGCCGGGTATTTGGGTAGTATGATGGTGCCTATGTTGCTGGACTTGGGCCACCAGGTCACGGTTTTAGACAACTTTATGTTTCATCAGGCTTCCCTAAACTCCTGTTGCGCCAACCCAAATTTTAAAGTCCACCGGGGCGACGCGCGCGACGAAGCGACCATGAAGGCGTTGGTAAAAGACGTGGATGTGGTGATCCCCTTGGCGGCCTTAGTCGGGGTTCCTTTGTGTAATCGCGACCAGATTGGCACGATCACCACCAACCGCGACGCCGTGATCCTGCTGACCAAAATCCTTTCGAAGCAACAACGGATTTTGATGCCTATCACCAACAGCGGTTACGGGATTGGCGAAGCTGGCAAATATTGCACCGAAGAAACCCCGCTCAAGCCGATCAGTACTTATGGCAAAACCAAGGTAGAGGCCGAAGCGGCAGCCTTGGATTTCGGCAACTCGATTAGCTTCCGTTTGGCAACGGTGTTTGGAATGGCTCCGAGGATGCGGATGGACCTTTTGGTAAACGACTTCGTTTACCGCGCCTTTTACGACCGCGCCGTGGTGCTTTTTGAATCCCATTTCAAACGCAATTACATCCATGTTCGCGACATTGCCCGGGTTTTTATCCACGGCATCGACAATTTCGAAAAGATGAAAGGCGAGCCTTACAACGTGGGGCTTTCGGACGCAAACCTGTCCAAGTTAGAGCTTTGCCAGCAGATCAAAAAACATCTGCCCAACTTCGTCTTTTTGGAAGCCCCGATTGGCGAAGATCCCGACAAAAGGGACTATATCGTGTCCAACGCCAAGATCGAGGCCACCGGGTACAAGCCGATGTACGGGCTAGACCACGGGATTCCAGAGTTGATCAAAGGTTATACGATGCTTAAAAATAGCATTTACGGGAACGTCTAACCGGCTTTGCCAGAGGGTTCGCCCTCTGGCCCTGTTAGCAGCGCAATCTAACCAAGAGAAAAGCATGATTATTTCACAAACGCCGCACCGAATCTCTTTTTTTGGAGGAGGGACCGACTATCCTCCTTACTACCTCGAACATGGGGGGAAGGTGTTGGGGACGGCAATTGACAAGTATTGCTACTTAAACGTTAGGGCGCTGCCGCCGTTTTTTGATCACAAACACCGGATCGTTTACTCGGCGACCGAAAACGTGAACGAATTGGACGAGATCAATCATCCTTCGGTGCGGGAAACCTTGCGCCATCAAGGGATCGATTACGGGGTCTCGATCCACCATGATGCCGACATCCCAGCGCGCAGCGGCATGGGTTCCAGCTCCGCCTTTACGGTGGGCCTGCTTAACAGCCTCAAAGCAAGGGACGGCAAACGGATCACCAAGGCGGACCTGACCGAACAGGCTATTTACATCGAACAAAAGATGATCGGCGAAGATGTGGGCAGCCAAGACCAAACCTTTGCCGCTTATGGCGGACTTAACCTAATCGAGTTTTTGCAATCTGGGGAGATTGTGGTCCACTCGGTTATTATTAGACCAGAGCGGCTGCAACAGTTCGAGGGAAACCTCATGTTGTTTTTCACCGGTTTAAGTCGGATTGCGGCCGAGGTCGCCAAGGACCAAATCGCCAACATTCCCAAAAAAATCGATACCTTAAATACCATGAAGGGAATGGTCGATCAGGCTTACAGCATCCTCACCGATGGCAATCTCGAATTAGACGCTTTTGGCGAACTCCTCAATGATACCTGGAAGCTCAAGCGCAGTTTAAGCGCGAAGGTGACCAATGATCATGTAGATGAGATATATAGCCGCGCGATTAAAGCCGGGGCCATTGGCGGCAAGCTGCTGGGCGCCGGGAATGGGGGTTTTATGTGCTTTTATGTTAAACCCGAAAAGCGAGCCACGGTTCGTAAAGCGTTAGGTGATTTGATCCATGTCCCCTTCAAGTTCGACTTCGATGGTTCTAAAATCATCGTGTATCAACCCAACGAAATTATGTAGCTTGTGCCCAATCTAGCCCAGCGACCAATGGCTGATTCGAACCCCTCCCTGATTTCCCGATTCCTACTGACCGGTTGTCTCCCTCAGCAAAAGGGGGGCCTGGGGCTTTGGCTCAAGTTTTTGCTGGTTTTGTTGCCCGTGTTTTATCTGATTTACCTCAACGTTTATAGCATCGAAAACGTCCACCACGACCAAACCCGTTATTTTCGGGAATTTTACGCCGACGATGTTTTAAAAAACCGTTGTGATCAAGACTATCAGTATGGCTGGTTGCTTTGGATTGGTCGCCCCGGATCGGCTTGGGCAGAATGCCAAGTGTACAAACATGTAAAAGTCCCGGCGCAGTTGACGTTGTCCCCGAAAAGTGGACTGTTTTAAATGTTAGAGTTTTGATAAATCCCCCAAAGGAGGATCGACCTGAAAAAATCAAAATTCTCAGATCAACAGGTCAGCCTTGCACTACTGGAAGCAGAGCAAGGCACATCAGTCCAAGAGGTTGTCAGAAGAATTGGAATCACCGAGCAGACCTTTTACCGGTGGAAAAAGAAATATCAAGGGATGATGCCCTCTGAACTGCGAAAGATGAAGCAGATTGAAGAGGAGAACAGCCGCTTAAGAAAGCTGGTCGCCGATTTATCTCTAGATAGAGAAATGCTTCAGGAGGCGCTTAGAAAAAAGTTCTAACGCCTGATCACAAGCGAGTTCTAGTGGATCATTTAATAGACTGTTTCGAAGTCAGCAAAAGGCGATCTTGCCAAGTCGTTGGATTGAAAGATCTGTTTATTACTACAAGGCCCGCAAAGACGATCAGGCGTTTTTGGAAAAAAGAATTTAGGAAATCGCTTCGACTAGGGTCAGGTACGGCTACAGCCGGATCCATATACTCTTGAAACGAGAAGGCTGGCCGATCAACCGAAAGCGGGTGTATCGGTTGTACAAAGAGGAAGGGCTCCAATTGGAAAAGAAAAAGCCCTGGAGGTTTAAGAAGTATCGGGCTCGAAATGTAAGCAATGGAATGGTTCCCTCCTTGAACAATGCTCCGTTAAGGGGCACTATAAAGGGTAGAACGAGTTTTGTATTAAACTCAAAAAAGGAGTCACCATGAATCGGAAAAAAATCCATGTTCTGGGAATTGATCTGGCAAAAAATATTTTCCAGTTGCACGGAATAGACAACCTCGGTCAGGCCTGCTTTAAGGGTAAGCTTTCCAGGAATAAGCTTCTGGCATTTTTTGGCGAGCTTTCACCCTGTGTTGTCGCTATGGAAGCTTGTAGCGGAGCCCATTACTGGTCAAGGAAGGCCAGAATCTCTGGGCATGAAGTGAGAATGATCGCGCCGCAGTTTGTAAAACCCTTTGTTAAGGGGAACAAAAACGATGCTGCTGATGCGGAAGCGATTGCTGAAGCGGCGACGAGACCTTCCATGCGATTCGTCTCGGTTAAAACACCTCAGCAACAGGATATCAATGTGATTCATCGTGTTAGGCAGCGCTTGATCCACAACCGAACCCAACTTGCCAACCAGATTAGGGGCGTCCTTGCGGAATATGGGATAGTCATGGCCAAAGGCCGCCAAAAGGTGGGTAAGCTGATTCAAGACCTGTTAGGTGGTGAACAGAGCCCAAGCGATTTGACCCCTTTGACAATGGACCTGCTCGGTGAACTATGGGATGAGTGGAATCGCCTCGAAGAAAAAATTAGTCAGCAGGATGTGCGAATAGCAAAAATTTCTGCTGAGACTGACGAGTGCCAGAAGCTGGAACAAATTACTGGCATTGGAAAGATCACCTCTACAGCATTGGTGGCCGTCATGGGAAGTCCACACAATTTCAAGAATGGAAGACAGTTAGCGGCTTTCCTGGGGTTAGTACCAAAGCATAGCGGCACAGGCGGGAACAACCGAATTGGAAAAATCAGCAAAAGGGGCAATGTCTACCTTAGGTCTCTCCTGGTACATGGAGCAAGATCAGCCTTGCGAGTGATATTGCAACGATTTCGCTCGGGAACAACTGTGCTGGAAGGTTTGGAAAAAAGATTCTATTTGATGTATGAGAAAAAAGGCTATAACAAGACCTGCGTAGCTCTCGCTAACAAAATTGCTCGAGTCTGCTGGGCCTTGCTTGCAAAAGGTGAAGATTATAGCCCACAAAAAGCATTTCATATTGTCTAACCCTTTCGAAGCAATAACGGCTATTGACGGGAAAACAGGTCGGACCGGCTTCCCAAAAACCTATACCGGGCGATGATTCATGAAATCGTGTAAGCGATTAGGAGGGGAAGCGCAGAATCCATCAGGGCGCTGGAATAAAAGATTCCTGAAAAGACGCCGGATATACGCAAGCTTCTGACTCGTTAACTGAAATTGCCGGTTATCGCTTTGGGATTGACAATCAGAGGGAACCATATGCGCCCAGTAAACCACACCTTCCGCAAGTTGCGCGGTTCTGTATTCTTAAGGCTGAACCTCAAGGGAGCAGCTGATGAAACGGGATTGGGCAAAGGTGTCCTGGATCGGGTTGCAAGAGGAATTTTTCCACCGGGTTTTATGATTGACCTTTTCACTTTTACCCCGCCAAAAGGGCGGGTTCTTCAGCCAGCATTTTCGCTAGCTTTTCTTTTGCAGCCTTTGCCCAGCCTTGCCACTTTGGCAATTTGACCGCCACCCCCTTGGCGTAAACATCCGCCGGAGCTACGGGGTCCCCTTTTTCTTCGGGAGCTAATGCCCAGTGGGGCCGCTCCCAATTGTAGCGTTCCTGGAACGATCTTAGACTTAAACGCGCTTGAGACGGGCTTTCGTAAAGGTTCCAGTAGACCTCTTCATCCTTGAGCGTTTCGTGAAACCGCTCTAGCAATCCCAATTGGGTTGGGGTGCGGTACTTGATCCGTACGTGACTATAATCCCCCTCGATAAACTCCCTGAATTTTTTGGCTAAAAAGGAACTTCCATTGTCTGTCACCAGAAAGGGAATAGCCCCCAAGGAACCGTGGATTCGTTCCGCCTCCCGGCGGCCTTCACTTAAAGCCTCATTGATCTCCTCCGCTCGAAAGCTGTCGCAAAGACGAATCGCCAGCAAATATCGAGAAAAGTAATCTATCAAAGTCACCGCATACCACCAGCCGAAACCGGGGATATGCACTGAAGTGGACCCCATTGTCCAGACAAACTTCCCGGCTTTTTAAGATAGAATCGGGGTTTGTTTAAGCAGCCAAGCCCAGGATTGGGTTTTGGTCAAAGTGAACCTCTGCGGGGGTTCGCCGT
>Ga0208246_1000174_pt1 | contig 60123 bp, 58 predicted proteins | sample RifOxyD2_FD_184039 | JGI IMG/M metagenome (GOLD analysis project Ga0208246, IMG submission 184039) | Soil microbial communities from Rifle, Colorado - Rifle Oxygen_injection D2 (SPAdes) | ecosystem: Environmental > Terrestrial > Deep subsurface > Rock core/Sediment | place: Rifle, Colorado... | reverse complement strand
TCATATGTTTCTGAACTTATGCAGTTTTTAGATTTTTTACTTAATTTTCTCCGGAGCTTTGGATTTAGTGACTATTTCGTCAATGATTCCATATTTTTTTGATTCTTCAGCATCCATAAAAAAGTCTCTTTCTACGTCTTTTTCGATTTGATTTAGGGGCTTGCCTGTATTTTTTGCTAAAAGTTTATTTAAATTATCTCTAGTTTTTAAGATATGTTTTGCAGTAATTGCAATGTCTGTGGCTTGACCTTCCACGCCACCCATCGGTTGGTGAATCATTACCTCAGCATTTGGTAAAATATATCGCTTGCCTTTTTTACCGGCAGAAAGAATGATGGCTGCGCCAGAAGCGGCGAGGCCGACACAGAAAGTAGAAATATCCGGACGAACATGGTTCATCGTGTCCACGATTGCCATAGTGGAAGTGACTGATCCGCCTGGGGAATTTATATAAAGATAAATATCTTTTTTAGCATCCTCGGATTCAAGGAAGAGGAGCTGGGCAATGACTATGTTTGCGGTGTGGTCGTCTATTGGTCCAGCTAGAAAAACAATGCGTTCACGTAAAAGACGTGAATAAATATCATAAGCTCTTTCGCCAAACTGACTTTTTTCAATAACGGTTGGGATTAACATGTTTTGATAATACACCCGTTTTGTGCGAGAATCAAGATATGCTTTTAGAACCATTTTATGATCCAAACAAATCATATGAAGAGAATTTTCAAAAAGGTCCGTTTGGAGCTTTTATAGATGGGGAGGTTGTAGAAAATAAAGACGAGCCAAAATTTAATTTTTTTAATTTTAAAATAAATTTGCCTTTTGGTATTGCTGCTGGACCACTCATAAATGGGAAATTTGCTCAATCCGCGCTTGATAAAGGTTTTGATATTGTAATTTATAAAACTGTCAGAAATGAAAAATATCCATGTCATCCTTGGCCGAACGTTTTATCTGTAAAAATAGATGGAGATTTAACTTTAGAAAAAGCAAAAAATAAACTTGTTGCAGATGAAAATTACAAAGAACCACTTTCTATTACTAATTCTTTCGGCGTGCCTTCGGCTGATCCGGAGTTTTGGAAAAAAGATATAGCCCAAGTTTTAAAGAATATGAAATCTGGTCAAATCCTTGTCGGCGCTTTTCAGGGAACAAAAAAGAGTGGGCAAAATGTTGAAGAATATATAAATGATTTTATAAAAACTGCAAGAATGCTCAAAGAAACTGGAATAAAAATTATTGAAGTAAATTTAAGCTGTCCGAATGAAGGCACGAGTAATCTACTTTGTTACGATACAGATAGGAGTGTAAAAGTTGCGGAAGTCATCAAGGAAGAAATTGGTAATATTCCATTGATTATTAAGATTGGTTATTTCAAGGATGAGGAGGCTTTAGAAAATTTTGTGAAAAAAATTGGTAATATTGTTCAAGCTATTTCTGCGATTAATACTATTTCTGCGGAAATTGTAGATGAAAATGGTAAGCAGGCCTTGCCTGGAGAGGGAAGAAATCGAAGTGGAGTTTGTGGAAGTGCGATAAAGTGGGCTGGACTTGATATGGTGAAAAGATTAAAAAATTTACGAGAAAAATTCGGGTATAAATTTACAATTATCGGTGTCGGTGGAGTTTTTACTCCGGAAGATTTTTTTGAATATAGAAATGCGGGCGCTGATATTGTGATGTCGGCTACAGGAGCGATGTGGAACCCTTACCTTGCGAGAGATATAAAAAATAAGTTAAGATAAATACATGCAAAAATCTAATGAAGAAATTATTGAAATATTAAGAAAAGTCGGAGCATTTATGACGGATGGACATTTTGTGGGAACTTCAGGCATTCATATCGATACTTATGTTAATAAAGATGCTTTATATACGCATCCGAAAGACACTTCTCGAGTATGTGAACTCATGGCCATGAAAGTTAAAAATCTTGATATTGATGTGGTTGTGGGTCCGGCTATGGGAGGAATTATCTTATCTCAATGGGTTGCTTTTCATTTGTCGCAAATGAAAGGAAAAGAAATTTTGGCTGTTTATACTGAAAAAAATAAAGAAGGAATTCAGACTTTTACCCGCGGGTATGAAAAGCTTGTAAATTCAAAGAATGTTTTACTTGTAGAAGATGCGCCTACTACTGGTGGTTCAGCTAAAAAAGTGGTTGAAATAGTGAAAAATGCTGGTGGTAAAGTAGTTGCTGTGAGCGTGATGGTTAATAAAAATAAAAAAGAAGTCACTTCCAGTTTTTTTGGCGCTCCGTTCTTTCCACTTGCAGAAGTAGAAATGAAATCTTATGAAGCAAAGAATTGTTTAATGTGCAAAAATAATATTCCGGTAAATACTGTGCTAGGACACGGTAAGAAATATTTAGAGAGTAAAAGTAAGTAACTTTAGTTTAGTAAAGTACTTTAGTTAGATAAAGTAATGAATATCATAGATAAATACAACAAAAGAGCTAAAAAAATAAATTCACTTCTTTGTGTTGGGCTTGATGCTGATTTTGCGAAAATTCCTGCGAAATTTTTGAAAATGGAATTTCCCCAGTTTGAATTTAATAAATGGATAATAGGAGAAACGCATGAATATGCGTCTGCTTACAAGCCAAACAGCGCTTTTTATGAGGCTCGAGGAGAAAAAGGAATAAAAGAATTAAAGATGACGATGGAATATTTAATAAAAAATCATCCCGACATTTTTACGATACTGGATGCGAAGCGTGGAGATATAGGAAATACAAATAATGGCTATGTTGATTTTGTTTTTGATTATCTTATTAGTGATGCCATCACAATTCATCCGTATTTGGGGCAGGAAGCGGTGCAACCATTCTTGGATAGAAAAGATAAGTGTTCCATAGTTCTTTGCCGAACTTCAAATAAAGGTGCAGGGGAATTTCAAGACTTAAGTGTTAAACACTCGGTGTTTAACACTAGTGTACCAGTTTGGAAAGCTGTTGCGCAGAATGTTTCTAAAGATTGGAATAAAAATAAAAATTGCATGCTCGTTGTTGGTGCGACTTATCCGAAAGAAATGAAAGAAATAAGAAAAATCGCAGGAGATATGACTTTTCTTGTCCCCGGCATCGGCGCTCAAGGCGGGGATTTGAAAGCGGTAATGAAAGCGGGATTAAACAATAAAGGTCTCGGCCTCATAATCAATTCTTCCCGTGGCATAATTTTCTCCGATAGCCCAAAAGAAGAAGCCGAGAAGCTTTGTGAAGAAATGAGAAAATACAAGGATATTTTATAGAGAGTTATCCACTTGCGTGTGTTTCTGAAAGTGATAATATCTTAATCAATGTGTAACTTAAGAGGAAATTTTTATACTAGTGAGACTTGCAAGGCCCGACACTTTTTTGATTTTCAAATTATTAATAAGTTTTGTTTCCAAAAGCCCCAATAATGGGGTTATTTTTTTGACTAATATGAAAAAACTTTGGGATAAAAAGGGGGGAGCGCAGACAAATCAGGTAGTTGAAAACTATACTGTTGGAGTAGATTATTTACTTGATTTAGAACTTTTACCGTACGACATAAAAGGCACGATGGCTCATGCTAAAATGCTTCATAAAATAAAAATTTTGAACAAAAAAGAATTAGATACTTTAATTGAAGGGTTAAATAAAATTTTATCTCTTTCCAAAGCTGGAAAATTTACGATTGATAAGTCGCAAGAAGACGGACACACAGCTATCGAAGCATATCTGACAGAAAATTATGGCGATGTCGGCAAGAAAGTTCATACCGGACGTTCTCGAAATGATCAATCCCTCACTATGACTCGTCTTTTCAGTAAAGAAAAAGTTTCGGGAATTAAAAAAATGGTTGAAATTTTAATTTTTGAATTAGAAAAACAAATTAAAAAATGTGGAAAAATAAAAATGCCCGGATATACACATATGCAAAGGGCGATGCCGAGCTCTGTAGCTATGTGGCTCGGATCTTTTTGTGATAGTTTGAAAGACGATTTGATTTTAATAAATGGAATAATGCAAGTGATAGATCAGAATCCTTTAGGCTCAGCTGCGGGCTATGGCGAAAGTATCTTAGGATTGGATAGGAAGTTTACGACAAAAGAACTTGGCTTTAAAAAAGTTCAAGAGAATTCGATGTATTGCGCTATGTCGCGCGGAAAATTTGAAAATATAATTTTGCAAGCTATTTCTAGTGTGATGTTTGATATTGGGAAAATTGCCAGCGACTTATTGCTTTTTACCACCAAAGAATTTAATTTTTTCACTCTTTCGGATTCTTTTAAAACTGGTTCAAGTATTATGCCACAAAAGAAAAATTATGATGTACTAGAACTTGTGCGGGGGAATGTTGGGATTTTTAATGGCTATCAGCACCAGATAGAAAATGTGATAAAGAATTTGCCATCTGGATATAATAGGGATTTTCAGTTAACAAAAGAGCCGTATTTAAAAGGAATGAAACTGGCACAAGACACAATAGAAGTGATGACATTAGTTATAAAAGATTTGGAAGCAAAGAAAGAAAATCTTGAAAATGCCTGCAGTGCGGAACTTTATGCTACTGATGAAGCGTTGAAATTAGTAAAAGCAGGGAAAAGTTTTAGGGAAGCTTATCAAGAAGTGAAAGAAAAATATCAGTAAAAATTAAATATGAAATTTTTCTGGGAGCAAAGAAGAATCCAGTTGCTCCAGGCGAAAAACTTCATATTCACTTTTTAAAGAAAATATGAAAAATTCCTGGGATTTAAAAACACAAATGTTGGAAGCCATCAAAGAAAAAGGTGGTTTTGTAAATTGTCATGCACATTTTGACAAGTCTTATTTCATAACTCGCGAGGGTTTGGAAAAATCTACGGTCAGTATGGAAGAAAAATGGCGTATGAGTGACGGTATAAAAAGAAATAGCACAGTGGAAGATATAAAAGTGCGTATCAGAAGAGCTTTGGATACGCTTGTCAGCCAAGGATGCAAATTGACATGCACTTTTGTGGATGCATATGATGCAGTGGGGCATAAGGCCATAGATGCAGCTCTCGCAGTGAAAGAAGAATATAAAAATAAAATAACTATGCTCATTGCATCTCAGCCACTCGGTGGACTGATTGATGACGAGGCTCGTGTGCTTTATGAAGAAATCACAGCAAAGGCAGACATTGCAGGCGGACTTCCTTCAAAAGACCGACCAAATGATGAAAAACATTTAGACTATCTTTTTAAAATTGCTAAAAAATTAAATAAACCCGTGCATGTGCATATTGATCAGGAAAATAATCCAAACGAGCGTGATACAGAGAAATTAATCTCTGCAGTTAGACGCCATAATTATGAGGGGAGAACTGTTGCTGTTCATGCTATTTCTGTCTCAGCTCAAGCTAAAGAATATCGTACTAAAATTTATAAAGAAATGGCCGAGCTCGGTATGGCTGTGCTCGTGTGTCCTTCGGCTGTTATTTCTATGCGTCAGTTGGATCAATTTTTAGCTCCAGTTCACAATTCTATTGCCAATGTTTCAGAAATGCTCGAAGCTGGGGTGCTTGTGGGCCTCGGCATAGACAACATTGCAGATTTCTATGAGCCTTTTGTAGATGGGGATATGTGGGTGGAGTTGCGTTTGATGCAAGAAGCTTGCCGATATTACAATCTAGATGAGTTGGTAAAAATTGCTTCGGAAAATGGGGAAAAAATACTTAGGTATAAATAAAAAATAAAACTTTTTCGACGAGTTTGACAAGTTCTAGAATGAAGTGCAATGAAACATCTCTTTAGGCGTTAAATAGCAAAGTCTTTTTCTTGGACGGCGATTTAGCAATTTTGTTGCCCGATCAACATCGTCTTGATTCACTGTAGCAAAAGAACTTTTCTTTGGAAAGAACTGCCGGAGCAGTCCGTTGGTGTTCTCATTCGTGCCTCGCTCCCATGAATGATATTGGTTGGCAAAATACACTATCGCTTTGGTTTTCTTTTCAATTGTTTCGTGAGCGGAAAATTCAGTGCCGTTGTCGTAAGTGATACTTCGTCTTTTTTCTCTCGGCAATTTCTTGAAGTTCTTTGCAATTTTCTCAGCGACAATTTCAGCCGACACCTTTGGCAGAAAATCAGCAATGAGATATCCGGTTTTTCTTTCAACATGAGTTAGAATTCTCTTCGTTCGTTCTGCTCCGATGATTGTATCGCCCTCCCAGTCTCCGATTCTGGCTCTGTCATTGATTACTTCCGGTCTTTCCCCGATCCAGCGCTTTTTCCCGTATTCTCGGGCTTTTTCACGAGGGATAGTGCCATGCCTTCTCCTGTATTTACTTTTCTTGCATCTCAAATATTTTCTTAATTTTTTGTGTCGCATAATATATCCGTAAATCGTCTCGTGGCAGATGATGATGTTTTTTCGTCGGAGTCTTCCGGCAATTTGTTCCGGTGACCAATACAATTTCAGTTTTTCCAAAATATATTTTTTCAACCATTTGTCATTTTCAATTTTCTTTTTCCGGTGAGCTTTTCTCTCTTTGGCTTTTCTTCTTGAAACAGAAGGAAGGTATTTCCCGTTCACATCTCCTCTTTTGATTTCTCTCCAAATACTGACCGGATCTTTGTTCAGAATTCGACCGATTTCTTCTCTTTCTGTCTTTGCTCGTAGTAAAACTGCGAGCTTTACCCTGTCGTCTCGACTAAAATGTTTGTATGGCATATATCCCTTAGGTTAGCTGGTAATTTGGGATTACTCAACCATTTTACCTACTGGATGTTTTACACTTTAGCCTTGTTTTGCAAAGCTTTTTTAGGGAAACATTGCACTTGAAGGTAGAATTCGGGTTTTTTTCATTGCAATTTTTCTATTTTGTGCTATAATATACGTAGATGTTTGTTCAGATGTTTCATTTCGAATGTAGAAACAATTAGCGAGGAGAATGCAGAAGATGAATACAGAAACAGAAAGTGGTCAGAACATGGGTGAAAAAGTCACGGTCTTCATGATGCGCATCAAGGCACGGTGTCAACGGGAGGTGATTGCTTTTCCTGTTGCTGATGTGTCGTCGGTCCTTTGCAGTGAGGACTTTGAGGATGAAGTCGTCGAGTTGCTTCGTGAGTATATCGAGAAACACCGAAAGGATGGAGTTCTCGAGCAGGCACTCGAAGCGCCCCGAAAGCATCTCACTGACGATGCGGCCGCCTGTGCGGTCATCGGTGACAATAACAGAGGTCCCGTGATTGGGCAAGAGGAGGCACCGGAGGTTTACACCGGTCCGCGTCCCCTTGTAGTGTGAGTTTGTTTTTGTTCTGTGCGTCTGGCACTGCCCACTTGGTGGATAGTGCGAGCAATACGCACTTATCTACCAAGTGGGCTAGGATTTATTCCTCGCTCACTTTTTTTATTTTAGCTAGATTTTATTTCTGATTTTCCAAAAACTGAAAGATTTTTTCGTTTGTGAGGACATTTTCAGCATGCATTCTGGCACGTTCTGGGTCTGCATCTTTGTAGTATGACAAGATTTGAGCGACTTCTTTTGCCACTTGTTCCGAATCTGCTACTATTTTTTCAACTTTTGCTATTTGATTTAAAATAAGAGCAAGTTTGGCTTTATTTAAAGCATCAGTTCTGAAATCTTTTCTCAAATCTTCAACTTTTTTATTTAAATGTTTTAGATAGTCTTCAAATTTTAGCCCCATCTGAGTGATATCAGACTCCATTCTGTATAAAATCTTGTCTAACTCAACTTCAATTAAAATTTCAGGCACATCTACAGTGCTATCTGCAATTATTTTTTCAATAATTTTTAATCTGGTTTTTTCTTTTTGTTTATTTTCTTTTTCTAATTTTATATTTTCTTTTAATTTAGCTTTAAAATCGGCAACATCTTTGAAGGGTCCTAAGGCTTGAACAAACTTATCATCAAATTCTGGAAGTTCTGAGGTGTTGGACACCGGAATCTTGGTGTCCAACACCTGAACTTCTTCGTGTTTGTGTTCTTCGCCTTTTTTATGAACATGTGGTTTCTCACCGTCTTTCATATGTTTTTTTGGTGCGCGAGATTTTCGGATATCCATGATAGTGTCTTCCATGTCTTTATCGGTGACTGTGGTGTCTTTCTCTTTATCTGTAATGCTTTCTATTATCTTTTTAGCAGAACCTTTATAGTCAGCGAGTTTGATTTCCGGCAAAATGGCTGTCTTTATCTTGAATCCTAGGGGATTTTTGCGAGCTAATTTGGTGATAGAGATTTCTGGTCGGCTGATGGTATCTATCTTTTCTTGTTCAAGAATTTTTGGATAATATTCGGAAAGAGCCATATTTGCCATTTCTTCCAAAATGCTGATTTCCGGAATATTGGAAAGTAAAACGCTTTCCGGTATTTTACCTTTTCTAAATCCATCCAATTTTAAATTCTCACCGAGTTTTTTTAGCGCTTTTGCAAAATAACTTTCAAATATATCAACTTCTATTTCTCCTTCAATCTCTACTTCACTTTTTGGTAGTTTCTTTACTGTTATTTTCATTTCAGATTTTTATTTTATGGTATTTGTATCAACCCCTACATTCGTATCTGTATTTTTTAAATCTTGTTCCAGAGCATTTAAAGCATTTGCATCTTCCAAAAGAGCTGCATTTTCTGCAATAATTGCGGCATTTTGATCTTTGATTTTTTCTATTTGTTCGATTTTAGATTGCCATATATATACACCACCAATAATGAGAATGATGATGATTATGACTAGTCCGACTAATGCTCCATTTGATTTTTTTTCTGTTTCCATTTTATTTTAAGTTAGTTAGTAATTTTTTAGTTATTATCATTATCATCATTTTCTACCTCTTTTAATTTTTTTTCTGTTTCTATTCTTGCCCTTACTTTATCTTTCAAGAGTTTGACTGCGTCTCCTAATGCTTTATGAGCTTCAACAATAAGACTTTGAGTATTTTTTGTTAATGTTGTTATTTTTGTTTTATTTTCTTTTGTAAGTTCGTTGATTGAAGAGGCTAGTAATGCATTGATTTCCGCAATTTTATTTTTTGCTTCGGTTAATTTTGTTTCTGCTGTTGTTACAAGAGTTTTGACATCTGTGAGTATTATTCCTCTTGTTTCTAGTTTAGCTATTTGTATGTTTATTTTTTCTTTTAAATCATTTACTCTCTCAATTGCTGAATCAAATCTCTCTAGGGCTTTTTCACGTCCTTCAATTCTTTGTTCTTTAATTTTTGCTTTTACTGCATCTTTTTCATTCTTTACATTTTCCCTTAAGGCTTCCATCTTTACTTTTGCTTCTTCTCTAACAGTTTTTATTTGTTTTTTTAAAGCTTCTATTTTTGTTTTTGTTTCTTGGTTCAATGAATCATCATTTTCATCTTCTGAATCATTTTCAATGCCGTCATCAGTCAGTTCTACTTTCTTGTCTTTGTCAGAAGAAGAGTCATCATCATTCGCCTTTAAAACATTAGTATTTATAGTAAATACTATTAGTAAAATAACAAATAAACTTAAATATTTTTTCATATATTATATTATTTTCCACCAATGGTGGGGTATTAAATTAGTAATTCAACCTTCTTTACTATATCAAGAAAGCTACCAAAAGCAAAGCAACTATATTTAAGATTTTTATCATTGGGTTTATGGCAGGACCGGCTGTGTCTTTATAAGGATCGCCGACAGTGTCTCCGGTGACAGCGGCTTTGTGGGCATCGCTACCTTTTCCTCCATGATTTCCTTGTTCAATATGTTTCTTTGCATTATCCCAAGCACCTCCACCTGAGGTCATTGAAATAGCGACGAAAAGCCCGGTAATTATAGAACCAACGAGAAGTCCGCCTAGAACTATGAAGCCATTTTCTCTAAAAATTAATACTACTAAAATTGGAGCGAGAACGGGGATAAGAGCAGGCAAAATCATTTGCTTGATGGCTGCGCCAGTGATGATGGATACAGCTTTGGCATAATCTGGTTTTGCTTTACCTTCCATTATTCCTTTTATTTCTCTAAATTGTCTTCGGATTTCTTCTACGACTTTTCCAGCAGTTTTTCCGACAGCTTCCATGCAAAGAGCACCGAAATAATATGGCAAGAGTCCTCCGATAAAGAGTCCGACAATGACATATGGATTACTCAAATCAAAAGTGATAGATTTTCCAGCTTTTACGATTTCTTCTGTATAAGAAGCAAATAAAACAAGTGATGCAAGTCCAGCAGAACCGATAGCATAACCTTTTGTAACAGCTTTGGTGGTATTTCCTACAGCGTCCAGTGGGTCAGTAACATTACGAACTGATTCTGGAAGCTCCGCCATTTCTGCAATTCCTCCAGCATTGTCTGTAATAGGACCATAAGCATCTATAGCGACGATTATTCCTGTCATTGAAAGCATAGACATAGCAGCGATAGCTATACCGTAAAGTCCGCCAAAATGATAGCTGACTAATATACCGAGGACGATAGTGATGAGTGGGAGAGCAGTAGATTTCATTGAGATGGCTAAACCTTGGATGACATTTGTACCATGACCAGAAACAGAAGCGAGGGCGATTGATTTTACTGGTGCGTATTTTGTGGAAGTAAAATATTCTGTGATGACGACGAGGGCTCCGGTAACAAAAAGACCAACAAGAGAACAAATAAACAAAGCCATCACTGTATACTGGCCGTTTTCTTTCATAAGTAAATTTGTAATAGGATAAAATAGGGCGGCTGCGATGACACCAGAAGCAACGAGGCCTTTATATAGAGCACCCATTATACCTGCCCCGTTGGAAGCTTGCTTTCCTTCGGGGTTTTTAGATTTACTAAGTTTTACAAACCAAGTACCGATGATTGAGGCAAAGATAGCTATTCCGCCGATAACAAGAGGGTAGATAACTGCATTTTCAAAATTAACAAAAAGAAGAGAACCTAAAAGCATTGTAGCTACTGAAGTAACAGCATAAGTTTCAAATAAATCAGCTGCCATACCTGCGCAGTCTCCCACATTGTCTCCCACATTGTCTGCGATAACTCCTGGATTTCTTGGGTCATCTTCTGGGATGCCGGCTTCTAGTTTACCGACTAGGTCTGCGCCGACATCGGCTGCTTTGGTAAATATACCTCCACCCAATCTCGCAAAAACTGAAATAAGAGAAGCGCCGAAACCAAGTCCGATTAAGGCAGTCACATCTTTAGTAATTGCATAAAATAAAGTTACACCAAGGAGTGCAAGTCCGACGACGAGAAGTCCAGTAACTGTGCCACCTTTGAATGCTAGGGAAAGAGCTTCGTTGATTCCACTTCTTGCAGCTTCAGTAGTTCGGACATTTGCTCTGACTGATACATTCATACCGATGTATCCGGCAAGGGCAGAGAATATAGCTCCAACAATAAAACCAAAAGCCATAGTCCAACCGAGTTTTGGTATGAAGCCAATGACAAAGAAAAGTATCACAGCAATGATGCCGATAGTTTTATATTGTTTATTTAAATAAGCACTAGCGCCTTCTTCTATTGCTTTGGCAATTTCTTGCATTCGAGCATTTCCAGGGCTTTTTTTTAATATAGATTTTGCTAAAAACAAACCATAAACGATAGCGATGACTGAACTAATAAGTGCAAACAATAAAAATTGATTCATCCCGTTAGAAGTAGGAAATCTTTAGATTTCCGTAAATTATTTTAATAATAACGACTATATAACGATAAATAATCTTAACATTTCCCGTTAGTTTTATTAACTATGTGACTTCTAACGGGATTCAGGCTTTTTTCCAACTTCTTCTTTTACTATCTTTCCGTCACCTTTGATATCTATTCTCCATCCCGTAAGTTTAGCTGCTAGACGTACATTTTGTCCACCTTTACCGATGGCGAGGGATAATTGATCATCGGCTACTTCTATAGTAGCTTTGCGTTCTTTTTCATCAAGTTCAATAGAAATAACTTTTGCTGGAGAGATAGAATTTGAAACGAAAACTTTTGGATCTTCTGACCATGGGATAATGTCTATTTTTTCTCCGCCTAATTCTTGGGTAATGGTGTTTACTCTTGTGCCTTTTTGTCCAACACAAGAACCGATAGCATCGATATGTTCATCATTTGAAAATACTGCTATTTTTGATCTAGAACCTGCTTCTCGGGCTGTGGATTTTATTTCCACTACTCCACTTTGAATTTCAGGTGCTTCCATAGCAAAAAGCTTTTCTATAAATTTAGGATGAGTACGAGAAAGACGGAGGTTTATTCCTCTTGGTGAATCTTCTACGGAATATAAATAAGCTCGTATGCGTTGTCCTCTTTGGAAGAATTCTCCGGGAATTTGTTCTTCTACTGGTAATATACCTGTAGCACGGTTGAAATCTACGTAGACATTTCCTCTTTCTACTTTTTGTACGATTCCACCGATTATTTCTTTTTCTTTTGTTCCATATTCATCTATGATAGATGTGCGTTCAGCTTCACGAATCTTTTGGATGATGACTTGCTTGGCAGTTTGAGCAGCGATGCGTCCATAATCATCTTTTGCTTCGAGCGGAAAGATGACTTCATCATTTAATTCAACACCCTTTTTGATTTTTTTTGCGTCTTCTAAGAGGATATGATGTTCTCCGTTGAAATGTACTCTCTCATCGCTTTCTTCCTTTTCTATTTTTTCTGTAGGAATTTTATTTATAATAGCGATAGTTTCATCCACTACTATTTTTACCTGATAAAAATCAGTTTTTCCTGTTTCCAAGTCAAACTTGGCTCGGATGATTTGTCCTTTTTTGCCGTAGTCTTTTTTATAAGCGGCTGCCATTGCTTGTTCTATGGCGTCCAATATTTTTTCTTTTGGAATCTTTCTTTCTTCTTCTAGCTGTTCCAACGCTGATTTAAATGTTTTTAAGTCTAACATATGTTATTTTACCTATGTTTTTAATAAAAAAGCCCTGTTGCGACAGGACTCATACAGCTTTCATAGTATCACTTATAACATTTTTTTGCAATATGCAAACACCACCCCTTACCCCTCCTCAACAAGGAGGGGAGAAATCCTCTCCTCCTTTAGAAGGAGGAGTGCCTAAAAGGCGAGGTGGTGTTGATAAGTGGTATTGTGGTGTCTTATAGTACGGGGTATAATAAAAGCATTATGAAAACTTATTTTTTAAAAATTGTTTTTGCATTTTCGTTTTTTCTATTAGCTTTTTTACCATTTTCTGCTTTTGCGGGGAGTGAACACAATATGTCCGGTTGGGCTTGGTCATCAAATATAGGATGGATTAGTTTTAATTCTACAAATACAGGTGGTGCTATAAATTATGGTGTCAATAAAAATACTGATGGCACACTTACAGGGTATGCTTGGTCTTCAAATATTGGTTGGATAAAATTTGGCGGACTTTCTGGTTGGCCAACTGGTAGCGGAACACAGCCAAAAAATGCACAGATAAATGGCAATAATCTTCAAGGTTGGGCTAAAGCGCTTTCAGCTGATGGTAATGGTTGGGATGGTTGGGTTTCTCTTTCTGGTGCTGGACCAAGTTATGGTGTTAGTTTCAATTCATCAAGTGGTCAATTTAGCAGTTTTGCTTGGGGTAGTGATGTCGTTGGCTGGCTTAGTTTTAATGATGTTGTTGTTGGGGTGAGTGTTATTGATGGCGGATGGAGTGATTGGAGCGCATGTGTGGATGGTAGTCAAACTAGAACTTGTACAAATCCTGCACCTTCCGGTGGCGGAGCAAGTTGTGTTGGTTCTAGTACTCAGTCTTGTACAGTTGTTGTCGTAAACGGATCTTGTGGAACTACTCATTACAACTGTGTTTCGGGAGTAAGCGAAAATAACACAAGTGGTCCAAGTCGTTGGACGTGGATATGTAGAGGTTCTGGTGGTGGTACTGATTCTCCACTTTGCTCTCAGAACAAAACGCCGATATTTATAGAAGATTAATGAAAATTAAACAAAAAATCCTCCAAAATAAACATTTGGGGGATTTTTTGTTATAAAATTGCTATAATATATAGATGCAGATTGATGAAGGGCAGTTAAAGAAATATATTTTAGACTCGGGACTTGTTTCACGTTCTGATTTTAGTGCCTCAGAGAAAAAGGCGGAAGAAAAAAAACAAAAAATCGGAAATGTTTTGCTTTCAGAAGGAAAAATTTCAGAAGCGGATTTAAAAAGAATGGAGGCTTTTGTTTTAGGAATTCCATTTGTTAGTTTGATTAATGAGAAGATAGATTTTCCTGTTCTTTCTCTGATTCCGGAGCCGATTGCTCGCAATGATAATATTGTAGCTTATAAAAAAAGTGCTTCTGGATTGGAAGTGGCCATGCTTGACGTAGATGATTTGCCAGTTATTGATTTCATCAAGAAGCGTTCTGGTCTTAAGATTTTGCCTAGGTTGACTGATACGAGTTCTATCAGAGCTGTGCTCATGCAATATAGGAAAAGTTTGCAAGCAGAATTTCAGAATATTATTCAAAAAGAATCTTCTACATTAGAAACTCCAGTAAATGAAGAAGCTGAAAAATCGGAAGCTGAATTACAAAAAATGGCGGAAGATTTACCGGTTGTGAAGATTGTTGATTCTTTGATAATTCACGCAATTCTTCAAAATGCTTCAGATATTCATATTGAACCGGGAGAAAAAGATTTAACAGTGCGTTACAGAATAGATGGAATTTTGCATGATGCGATGGTATTAGATAAAAATGCTGGGGCTGGACTAACTGCTCGTATAAAAGTGTTGGCAAATTTAAAACTTGATGAAAAGAGATTGCCCCAAGACGGCAGATTTAAGAAAGAACAAGATGGAGAGAAAATTTCTTTTCGTGTTTCTACTCTGCCGACATTTTTTGGAGAAAAGACTGTGATGAGAATTTTAAAAGAAAATGCGCATGGGTTTTCTTTAGAGACGCTTGGTTTTCATGGTGAAGGTTTAGAGCGAATTCATAATTCTTTAACTCAAAAAACTGGCATGGTACTCGCCACTGGTCCTACAGGAAGTGGAAAGACAACGACACTTTATACAATGCTCGATATATTAAATAAACCGGAAGTTAATATTTCTACTGTTGAAGATCCTATTGAATATCAGATGCCTAGAGTGAATCAAACTCAAGTAAAGCCTGAAATAGGTTTGTCTTTTGCTAATGGACTTCGTTCTCTTTTACGTCAGGACCCAGACATAATCATGGTTGGAGAAATCCGAGACAGGGAAACAGCTGGACTTGCTGTAAATGCATCGCTTACTGGGCACTTGGTTCTTTCTACTATTCATACTAACAGTGCAGCGGGTGCAATACCGAGACTAATAGATATGGGAGTTGAGCCATTTTTAATAACAGCTACAGTTAAAACAATTATTGCGCAAAGACTAGTGCGTAGACTTACTTCAAATAAAGAAAAATACTTTTTATCTCCTGCTGAAATAAAGAATTTGGCAAAAATTGTTGATTTAGATCGCATGCTTGGCATGTTGAAAGATGAAAAATTAGTCGGCGTAAAAGATACTTGGGAAAAAATTCCTTTTTATAAAGCTGTTAAAAGTGCTGAATTTGAAGATGGCTATTCAAATCGTATTGGTATGCATGAAGTGTTAAAAGTGACATCCACTATCAAAGACATGATTATTGCCGGAAAATCTCAAGATGACATAGAAATACAAGCAAAAAAAGAAGGAATGATGACGATGCTAGAAGATGGAGTTTACCAAGCGGTTTTGGGAGTGACTACGTTAGAAGAAGTATTTAGAGTTGTTTCTGAATAAAAATATGCTTTTTTTATACAAAGCAAAATTAAAAGAGGGTGGAATAATTGAAGGCGTTCAATATGCAAAAGACCGTCTATCTCTTGCTCATGACTTACGGGTTATGGGGAATATTCCTTTGTCTATTAGAGAAAAAGATGAAAGCTTGATGGAAAAAATATCAGGGCTTTTGAATATTTTCTCTAAAGTTAAAGTTGATGAACAAATTGTTTTAACAAAAAATTTAAGTGGAATGCTGAAAGCGGGACTTTCGCTCTATCGAGCATTGTCGGTTTTAAAAAAGCAGACAAAAAATCCTAAACTTGATAATATTTTAACTTCTCTTTCTGGTGAAATAAATTCCGGTGGTACTTTGTCTTCTGGATTTTTAAAATTTCCTGAAGTTTTTTCAAAACTTTTCATATCAATGACTCGAGCTGGTGAGGAGTCGGGGAATCTGGCTGGAGCGCTTTCTGATATAGGGGTGAGTTTGGAAAAATCACATGCTTTGAATAAAAAAATACGCGGAGCGCTTATTTATCCCGGGGTTATTTTATCTGCAATGGTTGTAATTGGGATTTTGATGTTTGCTTTTGTGGTGCCGACCTTGGCGGATACTTTTAAATCTCTCGGTGTTACTCTGCCTTTTTCCACTCAAGTTTTGATTTTCTTTGGAAATTTTTTCTCAAACCATTTGATATTAACTTTCTTAATTTTAATCGGTCTTGGTGTCGGTCTGTATTTATTTTTTACAGCTAAATTCATGATTAGATATATTGATTTTGTAATCATAAAGCTTCCAGTTATTGGGGATTTGGTAAAAGAATTAAATACTGCCCGCACTGCTCGCACTATGTCTTCACTTTTGCTTGCAGGAGTTTCTATTATTCGAGCGGTAGAAATTACTGAGGAAATAGTTCAAAATATTTATTATAAAAAAATTTTAAATGAAGCTAAAATATCAGTAGAAAAAGGAGCCCCGTTTTCTGAAGCTTTTTGTGAACATGAAGATTTATATCCGGTAATGATGTCGGAAATGGTTCAAGTAGGAGAAGAGACAGGAAAACTTTCAGATATGTTACTAGAAGTTGCTTTATTTTATGAAGGAGAAATTGAAAATAAAACTAAAAATCTTTCTACTATTATTGAGCCGGTTTTAATGATTTTTATTGGCGTGGCAGTTGGCTTTTTTGCAATTTCCATGATTTCACCACTTTATTCGATTTTAGGTAGTATAAATTAATTTTTATGCAAAATTTTTACAGAAAGGGAGTAACTGTCGTGGAGTTGTTGATAGTAATTGCAGTATTGGGCATTATTTTTCTAATTGTCCTTCCGCAATTTTCAAAAAGTAGAGAAAATCAAGTATTAAAAAATGGAGTTGCGGATATATTGTCTTCTGTAAATAAAGCGCGTGGAAATACTCTTGCATCTTTAAATTCTTCAGAGTATGGAATACATTTTCAATCAGATAGAGTTGTAATTTTTAAAGGCACAAGTTTTTCTTCAGAAGATTCAAATAACGAAATTATTAACATAACTACACCGGCAAATATTTCCGATATTACGCTCTTGGGTGGAGGTAGTGATATATATTTTCATCGTCTCACTGGTGCGCCAAGTACTACGGGCACAATAACAATTTCTACAGGTTCTTATTCTAAGGTTATTACAATTTTAGCTACAGGTGTTGTAAGTGTAAATTAAACCTGTCCCGTACTAAATTTTTGATTAAAAAAAATGAACATTATAAAAAAACTTAAAATTTTAGTACTGGGATGAAAAATAATATTAAAAATAAAGGTTTTATGGCAGTTGAGATATTGGTGGCTGCTTCAATTATCACCATTTCTGTTTTAGCTGCTACGGCTGTTGCTCAGAAATCTATTTATGTTTCTCGCCAAGCTTTTCATGCGACAGAGGCAGCATTTTTATTGGAAGAAGGAGCAGAAAATGCGCGAATCACGCGAGATAATGCTTGGGCTAATGTAACTGGTCTTAATTCTTCTGAACAAATAGGTATTTTTACTCGTACTGTTGTCGCTTCAAATGTGAATCGTGATAACACTACAAAAGATATTGTAGAAAATGGAGGAACGCTGGATAATGGAACGAAATTAATCACGGTCAATGTGTCTTGGGTGGAAGGGGGAGTGATAGTAGCAAAAACTTTAAAATTTTATATAACAAATATTTTTTCATGATTAAAAAAAACATAACAAAAAAAGGCTCCACTGTTTTAGAACTTCTTTTTTACGTTTCTTTTTTTGCTATTTTGTCTTTGGTTGTTATCAATGCCATTATTATTATGGCTAAATCATTTAGAGAGACTTCTATCCAATCAGAATTGGTGCAAAGCGGAGCTGTTATGGAAAGAATGTCTAGAGAAATTCGCCAAGCAAATAGTATAAGTTCTATTAGTACAAATGATTTAGTATTGAATACTGGTTCAAATAAAACAATTGAATTTTTATTTTCTGATCCCAATATACAGTTTTTAGAAGATGGAGTTTTAACTGGAAATTTGAATACACCAAATATAATAATTTCTGGTCTTACTTTTACTCAGATAAATACTGTAAAAGGACAAGCTGTAAAAATATTTTTTATTGTTAAGTCTAGCAATGATGTACTCAATAGAACTTTTGATTTTTATGATACGGTTGTGTTGAGAGGTAGTTATTAGTTAGTTATAAAGTTTATAAAGTGGAAAGTTGTAAAGGAAAAATGAAAAGAATTACAAAAAGAAAAATAAATAATCAATCTGGTGCAGCGATGCTCATATCCGTTGTCTTTTTCCTTTTCCTTTCTTTAGGAATAATTTCTGGGCTCGTGGCGCCTTCTGTGCGTGAGTTTAGAAATGCAAATGTAAATCTTAATTCAAAAAAAGCATATTTTTTGGCTGAATCAGGAAGTGAAGATGCAATGTATAGGATATTAAATAATATGGCGATAGGGGCGAGTGAAACGCTTGTGTTGGATTCTAATGAGACGACGACGAACGTAATGGATGTCGATGGTAGTACTAAACAAATTACTTCTCTTGGAGATGTGTCAAATTCAGAGCGAAAAACAAACATAAATCTTTCTACTAGTGATGGTGTTTCTTTTAATTATGGTATGCAAATTGGAAATGGTGGATTAACTATGTCTAATAGCGCCACAATAAACGGCAATGTATATGTAAATGGTGATATTACTGGTTATAATAGCGCTAAAATAACGGGTACTGCGATAGCTGCTGATCGTACAGCAGAAGTTGTAGACCAAATCAATGATACTGGTACCCCGACAGATGCTATTCAATTTGGGAATACTACTAATACTGCCGATGTTGCTCAAAGTTTTATTGTTGCAACATCTGATATTGCAACTCAGGTTTCTGTTTATATAAAAAAAGTTGGCGCTCCAAATAATGCAACCATCAGGATAACTTCTGACTCAAATGGTAAGCCTGCAACTACTTCTCTTGCCACTGGGACACTTTCTGCTTCAAGTGTAACTACTTCTTATGGTTGGGCAAATATTGTTTTATCGCCAAACGTTACGCTTTCTACAAATGTGACTTATTGGCTGGTTATAGATGCGAGTGTAAATGCGTCAAATTATTATATTTTAGGAGCAAATAATGCAGAGTATGCAAATGGGTTGGGAAAATTAGGACAATATGGGACGACAACTTGGAGCAACACAAGTCCTTCTGGTTTAGATGCCTTTTTTAAAATTTATCTTGGTGGCGTTAATTCCACTATTAGTGGGATGACAATAGGTGAATTTGGTATAGGTAATGCCTCTGCACATATTGTAAATGATTCAGATGTTTCTGGAAATTTGTATTGTAAAATTGGTAGTGGAAATAATAAAAGTTGTGATACTTCGCAAGATGATCCAGCTCCACTTAATTTTCCTATTTCTGATGCGCAAATTCAATCATGGAAAGATAGTGCTGAAGCTGGTGGAACGCAAACAGGAAACATAAATCTGTCATCAGGCACACTTGTAATTGGTCCAAAGAAGATTGTAGGAAATTTATATGTCAGCAATAGTGGAATTTTAACAGTTTCAGGAACGCTTTGGGTTACCGGAAATGTTATTTTATCAAATCAAGCACAGGTTAAGCTTTCTAGTTCTTACGGAACAGGGAGCGGAATAATCGTTTCAGATGGGACTGTTTCTACTTCTAATTCTGCCACTTTCAGCGGGTCTGGAAGCATTAATAGTTATATAATGATGCTTTCCACCTCTACTTCATCAAGTGCAATAAGCATCGCTAATAGTGCAGGAACTGTTATCCTCGTTGCTCCTTATGGTACCATTTCTTTCTCTAATACGGCTGGTGCCAAAGAAGCAATTGCAAAGTCTATCAATATGTCAAACCTTGCGACGCTTACTTATGAATCTGGTTTAATGAATGTAAATTTTATGACTGGACCATCTGGTTCTTGGGCAGTGGATGGTTGGAGGGAAGAATAAAAATTATGTTATACTTTTGCTATGTCTAAAAAGATTATCATCGGAAATTGGAAAATGAACCCGCTTACATTAAAAGAGGCGGAGAAATTGTTTGGTGGTGTAGTAAAAGGTGTCTCTATAATAAAGAATACGGAGATTGTAATTTGTCCACCGTCTATTTATTTGGATAAATTAACAAAAGTTCGAACTAATAAGATAAAGTTAGGTGCGCAAAATGCTTTTTTTGAACAATCTGGCGCTTTCACGGGTAGAATATCAGGAGAAATGCTTTATAACATTGGCGCAAGATATGTGATTTTGGGCCATTCAGAAAGGCGGGCAAGAGGAGAAGGTAATAATAATATAAATAAAAAAATAAAAGCTTCACTTTCTGCCGGACTTCGACCTATATTGTGTGTTGGGGAAGATATGCGTGATGAAAGTCACAGTTATTTTAATTTAATTAAAACTCAAATTGAAGAATGTTTATTTGGAGTTTCTAGAAATTTAATTTCAAAAATTATTATTGCTTATGAACCAGTTTGGGCTATTTCTACAACTTTAAATCGTAAAGACGCCACAGCAAATGATTCTAGAGAAATGGTTATATTTATTCGCAAGATTCTTTCTGATAAATTTGGTGCAGATGCTTCAAAAATGAGAATAATTTATGGTGGTTCTGTAAATGAAAAAGATGCTTTAGAATTTTTAAAGAATGGAGGAGTAGACGGATTGCTTGTCGGTCGAGCTAGTTTGAATGCTGAAAAATTTGTAGATATTATAAAAATATGCGAAGCATCGAGCAAATAGAAAATATAAAAGGGAAAACAGTTTTACTGCGAGTAGATTTCAATGTGCCTATTAAAAATGGTGAAGTAGAAGATGATTTTCGAATTCGAGCATCTTTACCTACGATTAACTTTTTACTTGAAAAAGGTGCAAAGATTCTTTTAATTACACATTTAGGTAAAGGCCTGTCCGCCTCTGGCGGAATGGTAGCCGATTTAGAGCCAGTAATAAAGCGTTTTTGGGAGATTTCAAAATTAGAAAAAGATAAAATAGAATTTTTTGATAATATAAGAAAATTTCCAGAAGAAGAAAAAAATGATCTTGAATTTGCGAAAAAACTTTCAAAAATGGGGGATGTTTATGTAAATGATGCTTTTTCCGTTTCACACAGAGAGCATGCGTCTGTGGTAACACTGCCTAAGCTTTTACCTTCCTATGCTGGATTTCAATTAGAGAAAGAGGTGAAGAATTTATCTCGCGCATTTCATAAACCTGAGCATCCGTTTTTATTTATCTTGGGCGGAGCAAAATTTTCCACAAAAATACCTTTAATTCAAAAATATCTGGAGCTGGCGGATGAAGTCTTTATCGGTGGAGCATTAGCAAATGATTTTTTAAAAGCTAAAGGATATGAAGTGGGGAAGTCTTTGGTTGATGATACAAATTATGACATCAAAAAAGTTTTGGAAAACAAGAAATTGATTTTACCAGTTGATGTAGTTGTAAAATCTGGAGATAAATTTATAAATAAAAAAGTAAATGAAGTAGGAAAAGATGAAATTATTTTAGATATTGGAAATGAAACAGTGAAAAATCTAGCATTACTTGTTGAAAAATCAAAATTTATTCTTTGGAATGGTCCGCTCGGTAAATATGAGGCTGGTGGGGCAAAATCCACAAAAGAAGTATTGAAATCAGTTCTAAATTCAAATACACAGACTATAATCGGTGGTGGTGATCTTGTTTCTGTCTTTTCCTCCCTAGACCCTAGAACTTATAAACTAGAACCTAATGTGTTTGTCTCCACTGGAGGTGGCGCAACTCTAGATTTTTTAGCAAATGGCACTTTGCCGGGTATTAAAGCTCTCGGATAATTTTTTCTGCATTGCCTTTTAAATCTTTTTCATCACCGACGGTTTCTGGCCAAACCCAGATGTGGGCATGAGGTATTTCTTCACCGTAAACTTGTGAGCGTATAATATCCGCATTGAATGCTTTCTTTTGAGCTAAGGCTATTTTTCTAGCAACTTCAAAAAATTCTCCAATATTTGGCACATCCCAAACCCATCTGTAATGTTCCTTCGGTATTATTTGTGTGTGCCCTGAAGTTATTGGTCTAATATCCAAAAAAGCCAAGAAATTTTTATCTTCGTAAATTATATTTGCCGGTATTTCTTTTTTTACTATTTTACAAAAAATGCAGTCTTGCATATGAGTTATTATATCAAAATATGCTAAAATTTGCCTTATGCATCCCGTTAGAAGTAGGAAATCTTTAGATTTCCGTAATTATATTGTTGTTAGGGATACTATGTGGATTAAAACATTAAATTATTATAATATCTATGACAAACAAAATGACTTCTAACGGGATGCAAAAGTATGGTGAATTACTTAGGATGCTTTTAGAAAAAAGAGGAATAAAAGACGCTGAACAAGCGGATGTTTTTTTGAATCCAATTTACAAGCGTGATTTACACGATCCTTTTTTAATGAAAGATATGGAAAAGGCTTGTGTCAGGCTTTTTGAAGCGATAGAGGCAAATGAAAAGATAGTTATTTATGCGGACTATGATTGTGATGGAATTCCGGGAGCTGTAATACTTACCGATTTATTTAGAATATTAAATGTGCCTGTTGAAGTTTACCCCCACACCAAAGATTTTGGTGTGGGGGTTTATATTCCTCAAAGAAATTCTGAAGGTTATGGTTTGAATATGGATGCGATAAAACAATTCGCCAAATCGGAGATAAAACTTTTGATAACTGTTGACTTAGGGATTACTGCAGTTGCTGAAGTGGCACAAGCTCAAGTGGATGGTATTGATGTAATAATTACAGATCACCATTTACCTAAAGAAATTTTACCTAGAGCTTGTGAGATTTTAAATCCAAAGACTGATAATTATCCCGAAAAGATGTTGTGTGGAGCAGGAGTAGTTTTTAAATTCGTGCAAGGATTTATAAAAAAATATGGCGAATTTTACAAGATTAAAGATGGCGCAGAAAAATGGATGCTCGATATGGCAGGTCTGGCCACGCTTTCCGATATGGTTCCGTTAGTGGGGGAAAACAGGGCTATTGCGTATTTTGGAATGAAAGTTTTAAAAAAATCTCCACGTCCGGGTTTGCAGAAACTTTTAGCGAAAATGAATATTGATCAGAGGCATCTATCGGGAGATGATATAGGTTTTATGGTTACGCCTAGACTAAATGCTGCTTCACGTATGGATGATCCGATGCGGGCCTTTGAACTTTTAGCGACAGAAGACGAAGTCAAAGGTGGAATGTTGGCAAATCATTTATCTAAAATAAATGACGAAAGAAAAACTTTGGTTACAAGTATAATGCGTGAAGTTAATAAAAAATTTTCCGCCCGAGGCGGATCCGCCTTTGGCGGAGAAAATTCAGATAATTTACCCGAGGTTATAGTAATAGGTAATCCAAAATGGCGTGTGGGAGTACTTGGGCTTGTGGCTGGAAAAATTTCAGATGCTTACAAAAAACCGGTTTTCGTCTGGGGTAAAGATGAGAATGATTGTATCAAGGGTTCTTGTCGGAGTGATGGATCTGTATCTATAGTAGAGCTCATGATGGAAACTAGAGAATCATTTATAGATTTTGGTGGGCATGAGTTAGCCGGTGGATTTACTGTTCACAATGATAAGATACATTTTTTAGAAGAAACATTATCTTTGACTTTCAATAAAATAAAAAAAGAAGGGCTGTATTCTTTAGAAAAAGAAGCTGATTTTGTTGGTGATTTAGGTGTGGTGAGTATGAAAAATTGGAAAGAAATAGAAAAGCTTGAGCCTTTTGGTTTAGGGAATCAAAAGCCAATTTTTCTTTTTGAAGGTGTAAAAATAGAAAAAATAAAAAAATTCGGCAAAAATGGTTCTGGGGAACATCTTGAAATTATCTTTTCTGATATAAATAAAAATAAAGCAAAAGCAATTTCTTTCTTTTCTGGTGTTGATTCTTTTAAAAATAAATTAGAGGAAGGACTTTCTGTAAATTTACTTGCTACTTTTGACTTATCTAGATTTCGAGGTAGGGAAGAGCTGAGGTTGAGAATAGAGGATATAATATGATACGCTTAGTATAATTAAAAAAAATGAAAGAAGAAAAAATAATTATTTATACGGATGGGGCGGCGAAGGGGAATCCAGGGGAAGCTGGCTGGGGAGCAGTCATTATATTTTATAATGACAAGTTGAAAGTTGAAAGTAGAAAGTTGAAAGTGTTAGAGATTGGTGGTGGGGTAGAACATGCCACAAATAATCAAATGGAATTGACTGCACCGATAGAGGCACTTAAATATGTTAAAAAAATAAATACACAGGGTTCCCCTGTGGAGATTTTTTCTGATTCAAAATATGTGATTTTAGGAATTACTGAATGGATTTTTAATTGGCAAAAAAATAATTGGAGGAATGCGGCAAAAAAACCAGTTTTGAACCGCGAACTTTGGGAAGAACTTTTTGAACTTACGCAAGAGTTCAATCCAAAATGGAATTATGTAAAAGGTCATAATGGAGATAAATATAATGAGAGAGTTGACCTTATTGCCACGAGTTTTGCAGAAGGCGAGCCAGTAGAACTTAAAAAATAAAAATAAAATTATGAGTGAAAATCCTTTTAAACCAATTTCTTTAGGAATAGATCAAACTCGAAAAAGTATGTCACGAGAAGAGCAGAGAGCTGAACGAGAAAGATTACATATAGAAGAACCAAGAAAAGCTACTCCTAAAGATTTAGAAAAGCTGATAGCATTTAGATTGGCTGCGTATGAGAGTGAAGATAGGGGTAAAATAGTTTCCTCACAAGAGGAGTATTTGAGAGTAAAAAATAGGACTCATCAAGAATGGGAAGATATTTTTTTGGAAAGTGAAAATAGGTTTGCTATGTTAGTTTCAAATGGTTCTGAGGTAGTAGGTATGGCACGTGCAGAATTTTCAAAAGATGTTTGGGAATTATATAATCTTTTTGTAAAGAAAGGATTTAGGGGAATAGGAATAAGTTCAATCATAACTGTGATGCTCTTAAAAGAGATACAAGCTCGTGGAGGAAAGGAGGTTCGGGCTCATATAAAAGAAGGAAATGTTGAATCTTTTGGGAACGTTGAATCTTTTGGTTTTAGAAAAAATGATACAGAGCAAGGAAGAGCACAGAAAGAATTAGATAAAGGTTTTTGGGAAGTGAAACTTGTGGATGTAAATTCTCCAGAAGTGGTTAAAAGGATTAATGAAGTTTTTAATGCGAGATAGGATTTTTTATGCATTATGTTTTGGTTTTATTTTAGGAGTATTTTTGCGCTCTTTTATTTTTGTAAATTTATATTTAATTATTTTAATTGGAGTAATTAGTCTTGCTTTGTTTTTTTATTTCTTTTTTATTTCAAAAAATAAATGGGGAATAATAGCTACTATTTTTGTTTTGGCATTTTGCCTTGGAATTTTTAGATTTCATGCTGTTGATGTGCCAGCACCAAGTATTTTTGAGTCGAAAGTTGGACAAAAGGTGTTTTTAACTGGAAAAATTATAGACGAGCCGAGCATTAAAGAAAATAATCAGCAATTAACTGTTCTCATGGCTCCTCAAGGCCTTGCCTTGGACTCTCTTAAGGCAAGGCCTTTTCCCGCCACTAAAATTTTATTGTCTACTAGCTTAGATGAAGATTTAAAATATGGAGATGAGATAAGTTTTTCTGGAAAATTAGAAAAAATAGAGAATTTTATTACTGATCAGGGTAAAGTTTTTGATTATGTAAATTATTTACGAAAAGATGGAATTTTTTATGTGATGGGATATCCAAAGATTGAAATTATTTCTAGAGGGAATGGTAATTTTATTAAAAATACATTGTTTTTTATAAAAGAAAATTTTTTAGAAAAAATTAATTTAGCAATTCAAAATCCGGAATCGCTTTTGATGGGTGGGCTTATTTTAGGGGAGAAGTCTTCTTTTGATCAAGCTCTCAGGACTAGTTTTGTAAATACTGGAACGATACATATTGTGGCTTTGTCTGGTTATAATGTGACTATCGTCGCTGAATGGATTATGAAATTATTTGCTTTCTTGCCTAGCAATTTTGGTTTTGGCTTGGGCATTCTTGGGATTTTATTTTTTGTAATAATGGCAGGTGGACAATCTACAGCTATCAGAGCAGGAGTGATGGCGTCTCTCGCTCTTGTGGCCCGCGCGACAGGCAGGAATTATGATGTCGCGCGGGCACTCATCCTAGCTGGTGTCGGAATGATTTTACTTAATCCATTTTTATTAGTATATGATGTTTCTTTTCAGCTTTCTTTTATTGCGACTATCGCTGTGATTTTCTTTGCGCCTAGAATTGAAAAATATTTTATGTGGGTGCCGGATTATTTTAAATTGCGAGATATCGTGTCAGTCACTTGTGCTGTTTATATTTTTGTTTTGCCTTTTATTTTATATAAAATGGGAAATCTTTCTTTAGTCGCTTTACCAGCAAATATGTTAATTCTTCCTTTTATACCTATCACTATGGTTTTTGGTTTTCTGACTGGTTTTGCTGGGATTATTTCTTACATATTTGCTGTACCTTTTGGGTATATTTCATATCTTTTTTTACATTACGAACTGGGTATCATTAATTTTTTCTCAAATTTACCTTTCGCTTTTTTTTCTTTTCCAGATTTTCCATTTTTTTTGATGTTAATTATTTATATTTATTTTATTTATAAACTTTTTGGCAGAAATATAAAAGCATTTTTTAGAGAAACCTTTTGAAATTTTCTTCTATCACTTCCCAATTTAGATTTTCAAAAAATGCTTCCACATATTTTTTCTTTTCGGAAGTCGGATAGTCGTAAACAAAAGCGTGTTCCCACATATCGATACCTAGAATCCAGTTGAGGCTGTTTAGTTGGCCCATATGATGTTCATCTATCCAAGCGGGGATGAATTGTTTTGATTTTTTGTCAAAATAAAGAACCGCCCAACCTGGACCGCGCGTCATGGCTAATATTTTAAATTCAGCCATAGCTAACTCGAGGGACGGCGCTTGTTTTTCTATTGCTTTTTTGAATTCCGAATCTTTTGGCAGTGTTTTTGCTCCACCCTCTAATGATTTAAAAAAGTATTCATGGTTTCGCATTCCATTAAATTCAAAACCGATTCTGCGGTGAAGTTCTCCTATCATAAATGCGTTTTTCTCCGGGTCAGCCATGAGTTCTTCTAGCTTTTCAAATATAGAATTTGTGTTTTTCACATAACTTGCGTAAAGTTTTAAATGTTCTTCGATGTTTTTTGCTGATATTCCTTTTAATGTTCCGATATCAAATTTTATTTCTTCAAATTTTTTCATGCTAATATTGTAACATGTTGGAGAATTTTAAAAAATATTATTTACTAATATTTGTAGTATTTCTTTTTTTAATAACAATTTTTCTTTTTTATCTTGATTTCCAAAGCTTAAATAAAAGACTCACTTTTGCGATGCTTGATGTCGGTCAAGGTGACGGGCTTTTTATAGAATCGCCGACGGGTACGCAGATTATGTTTGACGTTGGGCCTGCACGTAGCATCTTGGGTCCGCTTGCGCGAGTGATGTCTTCATTTGATAAGAGCATTGATGCGATAGTCGTCACCAATCCGGACGCAGACCATATTGGTGGACTTTTAGATATTTTAAAAAATTATAAAGTAGGAAAAGTTTTTGAATCTGGTACTTTGACAGATTCTAAAATATATCAAAATCTTAGAGAAGAAATGAAAAAACGAGATATTCCTGATATTTTAGCGAAAAGAGGAATGAGGTTGAACATAGGGGGAGGGGCGGTGATTGATATTTTATTTCCAGATCGAGATGTCGCAAGCTGGGCGACAAATGACGGGTCAGTGGTGGCAAAACTTACTTATGGCAAGACTTCCATAATGCTCACTGGTGATGCGTCTATTAAAACGGAAAAAATAATTCTTTCTGAAAATACTTCAGCCCAACTTTCAAGTACTATTTTGAAAGTTGGGCATCATGGTTCGCGCACTTCCACGTCTCCTTTATTTGTAAAAGCTGTTTCTCCAACTTATGCTCTTGTTTCAGATGGCAAAGATAATAAATATGGCCATCCGCACCAAGACACATTGAATACATTATTATCATTTGGCGCAAAGATTTTTCGGACTGATTTATTGGGTACTATAATTATGAAATCTAACGGTGAAAATGAAGTGTTTTCATTTAGTAAGTAATTTGTTATATTATAAATATGCGAGACAAACAAATAGAAAAATTAATAAAAGGTGAAGAAAAGAGGCAGAGGGAGGGGTTAGAGCTCATTCCATCAGAGAATTATGTTTCTGAAGATGTTTTGATTGCAAATGGTTCGGTTTTTACCAACAAATATTCTGAAGGTTATCCTGGCCGACGCTATTATGGTGGGCAAGAATTCACCGATGGTGTGGAACGCTTGGCTATAGAGAGAATCTGCAAACTTTTTAATTGTAAATTTGCGAATGTCCAGCCACACTCTGGTGCTCCGGCGAACTTGGCTGTATACGCTGCTTTACTTCAGCCTGGGGACACTGTGCTCGGCATGGACCTCTCACACGGAGGACACCTGACTCATGGCCATCCAATGACTTTACCCGCAAAGATTTACAAATTTGTTACATATAAAATGAAGAATCCGGATACCGGAGAAATTGATTATGAAGATATGAGAAAAGTAGCAATTGCCAATAAACCAAAATTAATTATTGCCGGATTTTCGGCTTATCCAAGAACACTCAATTATAAAAAGTTTGTGGAAATTGCCCGTGAAGTGGGCGCCATCACGATGGCGGATATGGCTCATATTGCAGGCCTTATAGCGGCTGGAGTGCTTCGCAATCCTTTTGATGATGGTTTTGATATTATTACTTCCACTACTCACAAGACTCTTCGAGGTCCACGTGGAGGCATAATTTTGACTCGTGAAAATGAAGAAATTGCCAAGAAAATTGATAAATCAATTTTCCCTGGAATTCAAGGCGGTCCGCATATGCACACTATTGCTGCTAAAGCTGTAGCTTTCGGTGAAGCAATGACTCTAAAGTATAAAAAGTACGCCGAGCAGATTTTAAAGAACGCGAAAGCGATGGAAGAAGTTTTGCGAAAAAATAAAGTACGAATGATCGGTGGAGGAACAGATAATCATCTCATTTTAGCTGATATTTTTGGTTCTTTGGGTGTTACAGGCAAAGAAGCTCAAACTGTTTTGGATGAAGTAGGTATAACGCTTAATATGAATTCTATTGCGGGGGACACGAGGAAGCCTTTAGATCCTTCTGGCATTAGATTCGGCACTCCGGCTATCACTACGCGCGGTTTTAAAGAGAAAGATTGCGCAAAAGTCGCTGAACTTATGATAAAAGTTCTGAAAAACAAAGACGATAAGAAAATAAAAGAATCTGCGCATAAAGAAATCAAATCTCTCGCCAAAAAGTTTCCGATACCAAAGAAATTTGTATAAAAATTTATGGCAAAACGAGGGAAACTTATAGTAATAGACGGTACGGATAGTAGTGGAAAAGCTACGCAGACAGAGCTTTTGATAAAGCATTTAAAACACGATGGACGAGCCGTAAAAGTTGTTGACTTTCCGGATTATTATTCTAATTTTTTTGGAAAATTTATCGGGCACTGCCTTTCTGAGCAATATTACAATTTCGTAAAGGTTCATCCAAAGATTGCTTCGGTGCTTTATGCTGCAGACCGTTTTGAGTCAAAAGATAAAATCAAAAAATGGCTAAAAGATGGCTACACAATCATAGCAAACAGGTATGCGAGCGCAAACCAGATTCATCAAGGCGGGAAAATCGCTAATACAAAAAAAAGAGAAAGTTTTTTGAAATGGCTATCAGAAATGGAATATGAAATTTTTAAAATTCCAAGACCGGATGCAGTTGTTTACCTAGATGTTCCTATTTCTATAGTTTTGAAATTGATAAAAGAGAGAAACAAAAATCAAAGTAGAAAATATTTAGGTAAAAAAAATGATGTGCATGAGAAAGATGTGAATTTTTTGGAAAATTCCCGCAAGAGCGCTCTTTGGCTCGCAAAAACCCAAAAAGGATGGATAAAAATTGAATGTGCAAAGGGTGGCAAGCTAGATACTCGTGAAAATATTCACGAAGAGATTTATGAAAAGATTAAGAAAATTATCTAAAATATCTATTTAGCATTAAAAAACGGTCGTCCACTATTGCTAAATTAGTTTAGATTAAATTTTTTCATTAAGTGTAGTTGATTATCTACTTCATCTACCAATAAAAAACGCACATATTTTCTAGCGTTGTAAAGCTCAATGATGAATTCTATTTCCTCGTGACAAGGGTAAGGATATACAAATACCGATTTTTGAAATTCGATTAGGCCTATTTCTTGGAAGTGAAAACGCAAAGAATTACGTAACCTTCTTAATTTTTCAGGAATATCAAACATTACTACTCTCCATTTTTTATCCCAATGTTCTGGTTTTTTTATTTCCATTTTGTCAATATTGAATTGTAATGCTTTTTGTTTTCCATTCTCGCTTAATATAAGAGTGGTTGTGCCATCTCCTCCTTCTTTTTCTTTGATTAAATGAGAAATGTAAAGAGAATTAATAGCACGTTCCAGTGTCTGACGGTTTTCGTTTTTCCACTCTTTTGGTATTTGTTTTAAAATCCACCAATGTTTCTTTGGGGATCTAGTTAAACCTAGTGCAAGTCCAGCCAATAGAAGTAAAAGTATTTTCTTTTTTAGATTACCCATTCTTGGTGTATTTTGTTTCATTCTTTTATCATAGCATTAACAGACGGTCGTCCACTAATGCTAAATTGTTTTTGGTGTTGAAAAGATGTATTATTAAAATAATATATGAGAATCCCAATTGTGAATGAACAAGATGAAATAATAGGTTACGAGGAAAGGGAAACTAGAAATCCTAAACATATATGTCGTGTTACGGGTCTTTGGGTCACAGACAAAGATCAGAATATACTGCTTGCCCAAAGAGCTTTAGTTAGAAAGTTCAATCCAGGAATGTGGGGCCCTGCGGTGTCTGGGACAGTAGAGGAAGGTGAAACTTATAAATCCAATATAATTAAAGAGGCTAGAGAAGAAATAGGTCTTGTGAATTTTAAACTAATTCTGGGCCCGAAAAATAGAGTATCTTCTGGACACGAATATTTTGGTCAATGGTTCACAGCAATTGTTGACAATGATTACCTATTTGTAAAACAAATAGAAAAAGTAGAAAATATAAAATGGTTTGCAAAAAGTGAAATAATAAAATTATTAGATGAAAATCCAGCAATGTTTTCAAAAAATTTTAGAAGTTACTTAAATCTTTTTAGCCCAGACAAATAAATGATAATAAAAGTTAAAAAACTTAAAGAAAATGCAAAATTGCCGAAATATCATCATCCAGGAGATGTGGGTATGGATATGTATGCGATGGAGACTGTGACGATAAAGCCAGGTGAACACTGCCGTCTTTGGCATGGTTTTGCGCTTGAATTTCCAGAAGGTTATGGGGCGATTGTGATGGATAAAAGCAGTATTTCCAAGGCTGGACTGCGAACAATGGGTGGAGTTTTTGACCCAGGTTATCGCGGAGAATATAATACACATTTAGTAAATTTATCTGACAAGAGTTATACTTTTGAAGAAGGCGACAAAGTTTCCCAGCTCGTGATTATGCCGATGGTTATCGCAAAGTTAAAAGAAGTTAAAGAGTTAAGCGAGTCTGCACGTGGCAAGGGGAGTTTCGGAAGTACGGGTAAAAAATAAATAGTGAGGTAGTTAGATGACAAATTTTAAAAAACGTGTGGGTTCCCTGTCCTTATGACCTCGAGGGCGCAGTTTTAAGAAATTTGTCATCTAACTACCATCATAATAATTATGCAAGAAAAAATTAAAAAATTAATAAAAGATGCGTTAGAGAATCTGGAAATAGAGACCAATGATATTGTTTTGGAACATCCGGCAGATTTGAAAATGGGGGATTATTCTACAAATGTGGCAATGGCTGTCGCCAAAAGTGTAAAAAGCAATCCAAAAGAATTAGCAGAAAAAATAGTTGCAGAAATTTTGAGATTAAATTTAGATAATAATATAGAAAAAGTAGAAGTTGCTGGTCCAGGTTTTATTAATTTTCATTTATCTCGCAAATTTTTCGGCCGAAGTGTGGAGGAAATTTTGAATGAAGGAGAAAATGTCGGTAAGAATAAAACTTTGTCTGGTAAAAAGATAATGATAGAGCACACTGTGCCGAATCCTTTCAAACCTTTCCATATTGGGCATTTGATGACGAATGCGATAGGGGAATCTGTTGGAAGAATTTTAAAGCACTCAGGCGCTGAAGTTTCTCAGGATAATTATCAAGGTGATGTGGGACTTCATGTAGCAAAAGCTATCTATGGCCTTTTAGAAAATGAAAATTTGCAAAGTAAAATAGGAACTCATAATTTACAAGCAACAAATATAGGCCTTGCTTATGCGAGGGGCGCAGGAGCTTATGAAGTTGATGAAAAAGCTAAAAAAGAAATAGATGAAATAAATAAAAAACTTTACAGCAAGAGTGATAAAAAAATAAATGAAATTTATGATTGGGGTTTTGAAGTGACGATGGATGCTTTTGAAGATTTATATAAAATTCTTGGCACGAAATTTGATTTTTATTTCTTGGAGTCTGTGATGGCAGATATAGGAAGAGATATAGTGAAAGATAATATGGGTAAAGTTTTTGAAGAATCCGAAGGAGCTATAGTATTTAAGGCTGAAAAATATGATAAAAAACTTCACACTAGAGTTTTTATTACCAAAGAAGGTTTACCCACATATGAAGCAAAAGAACTTGGTTTAACCGAAGAGAAGTTCAAGACAGAACCAGATATGGATTTATCTATCGTCGTCACTGCAAATGAACAAGCGGATTATATGAAAGTAGTTGCTAAGGCAATTTCTATAATTCATCCGGAACATGAGGAAAAAATGAAACACATCACTCATGGCATGATGCGACTATCGACAGGCAAGATGGGTTCAAGAAAAGGAAATGCAATCACCGGAGAATCTTTGATAAATGATGTTCGTGATGCGATCTTAGAAAAGATGACAGATAGGGATTTTGGAAATGAAGAAAGAGAAAAAATAGCGAATGATGTTTGTGTATCAGCGATAAAATATTCCATTCTTCGTTCATCGTCCGGTAGCGACATTGTTTACAATGTGGAAGAGTCCATTTCTACCGAAGGGGATTCTGGCCCATACTTGCAATATTCTTTCGCTAGAGCAAATTCAGTTTTAGAAAAAGCAAAAAAAGAAGACATCTTACCGGATCCGCACGCTTTTCCAGATGAAATTTTTGAAGTGGAAAAATTATTGTATAAATTCTCAGAAGTTGTATTGCGCGCAAGTAAAGAATATGAACCACATTATATAGCTAGTTATTTGATAGAAGTCGCCCGCGCATTTAATAGCTTTTATGGAAATAATTTAATCATAGACAAAACTGATAAGTCTTCCGCCTACAAAGTCGCCCTCACTTTTGCCTTTTCTTTTGTAATGAAAGCCGGTCTGCACCTCCTCGGCATCCAGGCTCCAGAGAGGATGTGAATTTATTAGAATTTTTTATTATGATATAATATTTCAGATGAGTGAAAGACTATTTATTATTTTTGGGAATACACTATCTGTGATTACTACTATATTAATAATAGGAGCTAGCACTTTTTTTATTACTGTTTTTTCTGATGATCCAACAAATAGCCCTTCATATTTTTTCTTATTATTTTTTAGTTATTTAATTGTTTTAGTGGTATTTACTCGGTTTTCTATTTTTTATTCTCATTCTGACAAATTTAAAAAGTGGCAATTACTTTGGGCATATTCTCCATTTATTTTGAATATAATAGCGATTATTTTATTTTTTCAATAGTTGTTTTAGCTGGAAATTATCATGAGGTAATTGAGCCATTTTTGGGTTTGTGATATACTCAAAATACAAGCGTTGAAGGGAAATCACCCCTTCGTCCCGCCTAGTTTAGACGAGACAAGCTTTGGGAGGAAACTGTCAGAAAGTTTTAATGACAGCGTAGAACCCTTTAAATGAGAAGCAAGCAAGGTGGTACCACGAGAAAACTCGTCCTTGTATAGCAGATTTCTGCTGTATAATGACGAGTTTTTTATTTTTATGGAAGAAAAAAATATAACAAAGAAATCAGACGCGGCGCTTCGGGAAGAAGCTGTTTTGGAATTTTGGAAGGATAATAAAATTTTTGAGAAATCTATAGAACAGACGGAAGGTGGAAAAGAATATATATTTTATGATGGTCCAGTTACGGCAAATTCGAAACCAGTTTTACATACGATGGTGCCTTTTTCTTTTAAAGATATTATTCCGCGATATAAAACTATGCAGGGCTTTCATGTCCGCCGAAAAGGCGGGTGGGACACGCACGGATTACCAGTAGAACTTCAAATAGAAAAGAAACTTGGGTTTAAGTCAAAAAATGATATTGAGAATTATGGTATTGCAGCTTTTAATAAATTATGTAAGGAAAGTGTTTGGGAATACATTGGATTGTGGAAAAATTTTACTAATCGAATGGGTTATTGGGCTGATCAGGAAAATGCTTATGTCACATATCATAATGATTACATTGAGTCTGTTTGGAATGTGATAAAAAAAGTAAACGAACAAAAATTACTTTACAAAGATTATAAAGTTGTACCTTGGTGTCCACGTTGTGGAACAGTTTTGTCCTCGCATGAGCTCGCTCAAGGTTATGAAGATGTAAAAGATTTATCACTCTATGTGAAGTTTAAGGTGTGTGGGGGCGGAAATGATGCTTCTGCGGGGTCGCTGTCTCCGGATGCTTCCGGAGCGCTGCCTCTCGGCTCGTCAGCCTGCGAGACACCCCGCAAGAGCAACACTTCCGCCAGCACGTATATATTAGCGTGGACGACGACGCCATGGACTTTGACGGGAAACGTCGCTTTAGCTGTGGGAGAGAAAATAGATTATGTAAAAATATCCGCCCAAGGCGGATCCGCCTCTGGCGGAAAAAAAGAATTTTTGATTCTCGCAAAAGCCAGACTTTCTATAATTACTGAACCCTATGAAGTTATCGAAGAAATGAAGGGTAAGGATTTAATTGGTCTAGAATATGAGCCTCTCTTTCCATATCTTTCAGAAACTATTTCAAAAAGCGAAAAGCCTAAACTAGAAAAAGCCTTCAAAGTCTACGGAGCAGATTTTGTAACGACAGAAGACGGTACAGGAGTGGTGCATACAGCTGTGATGTATGGTCAAGACGATTTTGTGCTTGGAACACAGGTCGGTTTGCCGAAACATCATTTAGTGAATCTAGAGGGGAAATTTATAAAAGGCACAGGATTTTTGGAAGGTAGATTTGTAAAAGAAAAAGATGAAAATGGCAAGCCCACACTTGATATAGATATAATAAAATATCTAACTGACAAGAATTTATTTTTCAATAAAGAAAATTATCAGCACTCGTATCCTCATTGTTGGCGTTGCCATACTGCACTTATTTATTATGCGCGAGATTCTTGGTATATCCGAATGTCTGATTCCAAAATAAAAGGGCAATTAATCAGTGAAAATAAAAGCATAAATTGGGAACCGTCTTATATCAAAGAAGGGCGTTTTGGCGAATGGCTTCGTGAGATAAAAGATTGGGCGATTTCTCGTGAGCGATATTGGGGTACTCCGATGCCTGTCTATATTTGTGAATCTTGTAAAGAGGTTGACGTAATAGGAAGCGTCGCTGACTTAAAAAATAAAACAAAAAAATCTGGAAATAAATATTTCGTTATGCGACATGGGGAGTCAGAAGGTAATGAAAAGAATTTAGTAAGTTCTAAAGTTGGGAATATAGATCATTTAACAAAAAAAGGTGAAAAACAAATTTTTGATTCTATTCCTGAATTAAAAAACAAAAAAATTGATTTAATAATTTCTTCAGATTTTATGAGGACGAAAGAGACTGCAGAAATTGTAAAAAAAGAGTTAAAACTTTCAAATAATAGCCTTATTTTTGATGAAAGACTTTGGGAATTAAATACAGGAGTTTTTGATGGGAAAACGTGGAAAGAATATTTTGATTTTAGAGGAGAAAAAGGTTGGTTTAATTTAAAAGCCGAAGGAGGAGAATCTTGTAAGGAAATGAAATTAAGAACTGCTAGTTTTTTGTATGATTTAGAAAAAAAATATAAAAACAAAATTATTTTAATTGTTACTCATGAAGCACCTGCGAGAATTCTTATTGCTACAGCAAAAGGTTTAAATGATGTTGAATCAGAAAAACAATTAAAAAAAGGAATAACAACTTTTAGAAATGCACAGATTGTAGATTTATATTTTACTCCTATTCCTCACAATGAAGACTATGAGCTCGATTTGCACAAGCCATATATAGATGAAGTTCCGCTTGTTTGTAAGTGTGGTGGTAAATTAACTCGCACAAAAGAAGTTATGGATGTATGGCTCGATTCTGGAACAATGCCTTTTTCCCAAGACCATTATCCATTTGAAAATAGGAAATGGATAGAAGGTAAAGGTTACCCCGCAGATTTTATTTGCGAAGCGATAGATCAAACTCGCGGATGGTTTTATACCTTGCATGCTGTCGGAGTTTTGATGGGGAGAGGCAAGGCTTATAAAAATGTAATTTGTTTAGGGCATTTGCTCGATGCGAAAGGGAAGAAGATGTCCAAGTCTCTCGGTAATATTGTAGATCCGTGGATAATGATAGAAAAATATGGCGTAGATACTCTTCGTTTATGGATGTATTGTGTAAATCAGCCAGGGGAATCAAAGAATTTTGATGAAAAGACAGTTGTTTTACTTCATCAGCAAGTTTTCGGCTTGCTTTTTAATGTGCTTACTTTTTATGAACTTTACAGGGATAAAGAATTAGAAAAAATTAGCCAAATAAAATCAAAAAACATTCTTGATCAGTGGATTTTAGCTAGATTAAATGAACTCATAAAACTTTCTACAGAAAATATTGAAAATTATAAATTACTTGAACCAACGCGAGCAATTCGTGATTTTATTGGTGACCTTTCTACTTGGTATTTGCGTCGTTCGCGAGAAAGAATTAAAGAAGGGGATAAAGAAGCTAAACAAACTTTGTATTTTGTCTTAAAAACCTTTACTAAAATAATGGCACCATTTGCGCCGTTTACTGCAGAGGATATTTGGTTGAAATTAAAAAATGACCCCGCCAAGGACGGGGCAAGCAATAATGCAGAGAGCGTGCATTTAGAGAAATGGCCGAAAACACAAAAGAGCATATTTGAAATATTTACCAAAAAAGAAGTTAAAATTTTGGAAAATATGGAAGTTGTCAGAAAAGTTGTAACTTTAGGACTCGAAGCGCGCCAAAAAGCGGGCATAAAGGTTCGTCAGCCACTCGCTTCGCTCAAGTTAAAAGTTGAAAGTAGAAAGTTATCAAGTGAATATCTGGATTTAATCAAAGATGAATTGAACGTAAAAGAAATAATTACCGATAATTCTATTGCAAATGAAGTGGAACTAGATGTAAAAATTACAGAAGAATTAAAAGCAGAATGCGATTGTCGAGAACTTTCTCGGGCTGTTCAGGATATGCGTAAAAAACTTGGGTTGACACCGAGTGATATTATTTCACTTGTATTGAAAACAGATGATGCAGGTAAAAAATTAGTACAAAAATTTGAAAATGATATGAAAAAGACTGTCTTGGCTTCAGGGATAGAATTTAAGGATAACGATGGGGAAGAGGTAAAGATAGATAATTTGGTGTTCAGGGTAAAGATTGATAAAATAAGGGGATGAAAACCATTCTAGTTGATGCAGTATATTGTTTTATTATAGAGGAAGAAAAGAGATTTAAAATCTTTCAGGATATGTATAAATTACTTGAAACATATCCAAATAAAAAAATAATTTTAACTGGAGCTAGTGATGATAAAAGAGAATTATATGGTTTGGATAATATGCCTTATGAGGTTTTTACTCTTAAACACAATCCAGAAAAAACAAATCCAGAATATTATAAGATTTTATTAAAACAATTTAATTTAAATAAAGAAGACGTTGTATATTTTGAACATAGTATAGATGCGGTAAAAAGTGCTCAATCTATTGGAATAAATACTTATTTTTATGATAACGATAAAAAAGATTTAAAAAGTCTGGAGAAGTTTCTTGATGAAAGTTTAAAATAATATGCATCACATTTATCATACGGAAGGAATAATACTAAGTAGTCGGAGTTATGGAGAGGCAGGGAAGCATTTTCATATTTTTACTCGTGATTTGGGGATGATTACGGCCAGCGCGCAGGGAGTGCGCAAGATGTCTTCGAAATTACGCTTTGTCTTACAAGATTTTGCATATCTAAAAATTGATTTAGTTCAAGGTAAAAATATTTTTAGATTAACAAATGCGTCAAAGACGAATAAACTCGAGCATATAGTAAAAAATGTGGAGACTTTGAAAGTTTTTGCAAATATTGCGCGTCTGCTCAAGCGTCTACTCGCCGGTGTTGAGCCAAATGAAATACTGTTTGCTGATTTACTGAATGGTTTAGCAATTTTAGAAAGAGTGCAGGCAAAAGAAAGTTTGCTCAATATTGAAGCAATTTTAGTTTTAAGAATATTAAACAATCTAGGCTATATAGGAGAAAATGAAGTATTGCAAAATCTTATAAAATCCCCATTTGAAGAGAATTTGGTTTTTGAGGTGTCAAAAGATAGAGCCAAGGTATTACATCAGATAAATAAAGCTTTAAAAGAGACACACTTGTAATTTATGGTATAATTCTAGGATGCTACAAAATGACGGAAATAAGTTAAACAGAATAGAAGAACTGAAAAGTAAGCTTTTTAGTAAAAACTATCAAACAAAAATAGAACATAGAGACGGTTTTTCTCATTTGAATAAAAATAACATACCAGATGTCTGGGATAATGGAGAAAAAGTCGGTTCTAGTTCTTTTTATAATAGGGATAATTTCTTTATGAAAACTCCTGTTTTTAAAAAGTTTTTTGTTTTTTCTTTATCTTTTTTTGTTTTAACACTTATTTACGCTTCTTATGTTTTTTTTGCTGGAGGAAATACAGTTTCCAATGATAATATTGATATCTCTATACTCGGAAATAATTTTACAGCTGGTGGAGAAGAGCTTTCGCTTGTTGTCGGAATTACAAATAAGAATAATTCTTCTCTTGATTTAGCTGATTTAATTATAAAATATCCCAAAAATGGATCTGGGAATTTTGATTCCTCCGCTGAAATAGAAAGTAACCGTATTTCTCTAGGCACGATTCCTGCCGGGTCTGTGCGTAATGAAAATATAAAATTAGTGCTATTTGGGGAACAGGGAAGTTTGATTCCTATAAAGATCTCTATTGAATATAGAGTAGAAGGGTCCAACGCTATTTTCGTAAAAGAAAAACCTTATGAAGTTACCATAAATTCAACTCCTTTAAACCTTTCTGTCGAAGCGCCAGATACAGTTAGTCCAAATCAAGACATTACTTTTAATGTAAAGGCCACTTTGAATGCCACTAAACCAGTTTCAAAAATACTTCTTAAATTTGATTATCCGGTTGGTTTTCAATTTAAATCATCTGTTCCAGCTCCTTCGCTCGGGAATAATATTTGGAGTTTGGGTGATCTTGCTCCCGGTACAGAACGAAACATTTCCGTAACTGGAAAAATGGTGGACGTTTCGGATGGAGAAGAAAAAAGTTTCCATATTTCTAGCGGTTCCCAATCCAGCTCTGACAAATCTACGATTGATGTTGTTTTCAATTCTTTATCACATTCTGTGGTGATAAAAAAGCCATTTATAGAAGCAAAACTTTTTGTAAATGGTGTGTATCAGAGAGAATATGCCACTAATACAAAAACTCCGATTCAAGGCGAGATTATTTGGACAAATAATTTAGATACAAAAGTAAATGATTTGGTGATTCAAGCAAAAATTTCTGGAAATGCGGTAGACCGCAGGACAATAAATGCACAGCAAGGTTTTTATGATTCATCATTGGATATAATAACTTGGGATAAAAATAGTAAGACAGAATTTAGCGAAGTAAATCCAGGTGATTCCGGTTCCGTGAGTTTTTCTGTTTCTTCGTTTTCTTTAGTCTCTGCTTCCGGTGGGATGATTTCAGATCCAGTTATTAATATAAATGTTTCTATTTCCGGTAAGCAATTACTTTCTGGTTACGCTACTACTAATTTAAATAATTACGATTCGGCAATTGTGCGAATTATTTCAGATGTTGGTTTTGCAAATAAGGCGCTTTATTATTCCGGACCTTTTGCAAATACTGGACCAATACCTCCAAAAGTCGGGGCAGAAACTTCTTATACAATAGTTTGGTCTCTTTCTAACACAGCTAATAATATTTCTAAAGCAATTATCCGTTCATCTGTTCCTTCTTGGATGAAATTTGTAGGGACTGTTTCACCTAGCTCAGAAGATTTGACTTATAATCCTTCTACAAAAGAAATAGTTTGGAATGTAGGTAGAATTACAAAGGGGGCCGGTATTACCGGGCTTGTTCGAAGTGTTTCTTTTCAGGTGGTATTTACTCCTTCGCTTTCTCAAATTCGCACTACGCCGATTATTATAAATGATGCAGTTTTGACTGGGCATGATGATTTTGCTAATGTGGATGTGAGAGTAAACAAGTCTGCGCTTCGCACACAGTTAGACAATGATTCATCTTTCCCTCCTGCTGGAGGAGTGGTGGTGGAATAATTTAATAAAATGAAAAAAGAAATAAAAGAAAATAATTTAATGGATCCCGTTAGAAGTAACTTATAATAAATAATATAAATATGGTAAAAGATAATGAGAAAAATAAAATAACTTCTAACGGGATGGAAAAAATAGTGTCTCTTTGTAAAAGGCGCGGTTTTGTTTTTCAAGGCTCGGAAATTTACGGTGGTTTTGCCGGAACCTATGATTGGGGACATCTTGGAGTTGCATTGAAAAGAAATGTCACGGATGCTTGGAATAAAGCAATGCAAAATCACCATAATATGACCTTTCTTGATTCAAGTATTTTTACCTCAGGAAAAGTTTGGGAGGCCAGCGGGCATGTGTCTGGATTTTCAGATCCTCTGGTTATTTGTAATAAATGTAAAGAAAAATTTCGCGCTGATCATTTATTGGAAAGTATTGGTGTTAAAGCAGATGAAAAATTAAGTGAATTAGAAATAAATAAAATTTTTGATGAAAATCGAACTAAAATAAAATGCCCAAAATGTGACAATAAGGATTTTGGTAAAGTTCGTGCTACGAGTCTTTTAGCCACCTCTAATCTCGGGATGCTTGAAGAAACAGATGGACAGGTGTATCTTCGCGGAGAAACCGCTCAAGGTATTTATATAAATTATAAAAATGTTTTAGATACTGGTTTTGTTTCTATTCCTTTTGGGATTGCTCAAATAGGCAAGGCTTTTCGCAATGAAATTAGCCCGCGTCAGTTTTTATTTCGAAAACGTGAATTTGAACAGATGGAAATGCAATATTTTTGCCACCCAAATAATGCGATGGATATTTATGAATCTTGGAAAAGTGAAAGAATGGAATATTACAAAAAAATGGGAATTAATCCAAAAAAATTAAGATTTAAACCACACGAAAATCTTGTATTTTATGCTAAAGCTGCCTGTGATATTGAATATGAATTTCCATTTGGTTGGAGTGAGTTAGAAGGCATACATTATCGCGGAGATTACGATCTTACTCAACATCAAAAGTTTTCTGGCAGGGATATGAGGTTTTATGATGAAGAAACAAAAGAAAAATATATACCGCATATTGTTGAGACGTCAGTGGGAGTAGATAGGACTATACTTATGATTCTCTGTGATGCGTACCGTGAAGATAAGTTGGGAGAAGCAGAAAGAGTGGTTTTAAAACTTCCTCAAAAATTAGCGCCGGTTATTTGTGCTGTTTCGCCTTTGCTAAAGAACAAGCCAGAGCTCGTAGAATATGCCAATACAAAGGTTTATGCCCCACTCAAAGCCGAATTTGGCCGTGTGGCTTGGGATGACAATGGAAACATAGGTAAACGTTATCGCCGACAAGACGAAATAGGTACACCATTTTGCATCGTTGTGGATTTTGATACTTTAACTGACAATTCTGTGACTGTTCGCGATAGAGATACTGGAGAACAGACGAGAATAAAAATAGAAGAGTTGAAAAATTATATAAAAGAAAGAATTTCGTAAATGCAATTTTCAAAAAAAGTTTTACAAAATGGACTGCGAGTTGTAACGATTCCTATGAAAGATAATCCTACAGTGACGGTGTTGGTTTTGGTAGAAGCAGGCTCTAAATATGAAGAGAGAAAGGTGAATGGAATTTCGCACTTTTTAGAGCATATGTGCTTTAAGGGAACGATAAAAAGACCAAAAGCGGTTGATATATCAAAGGAATTAGACGCGCTTGGAAGCCAATATAACGCTTTTACGGCGCAAGAATACACGGGATATTATGCAAAAAGTGACGCTAAGCATTTTAAGAAGATTTTTGATGTTGTTTCCGATATTTATTTAAATTCCACTTTTCCTGAAACGGAAATGCAAAAAGAAAAAGGTGTAATTATTGAGGAAATAAATATGTATGAAGATATGCCACAGCGACATGTGCAGGATTTGATGATGAAGTTGCTCTATGGAGATCAGCCAGCGGGATGGAATGTGGCGGGTGAGAAAAAGAATATTTTAGATATGAAACGGGACGATTTTGTTGCTTATAAAAAGAAACATTATTTACCGGAAGCGACCGTGCTGGTAGTTTCAGGAAAAGTTACAGAAGAAGAAGTGAATAAAGAAGTAAATAAAATTTTTGGTAAAGTTTCTCGAGGTGAGAAAGGAAATAAATTAAAAGTAAAAGAAGAACAAATAAAACCGCAAGCATTAATTAAGTTTAAAGAAACAGATCAAACACATTTTGTTTTAGGTTTTCGTACTTATGATTTATTTGATAAGAAAAATCCCATTTTGACTGTTTTAGGTGGTGTGCTCGGTGGGGGAATGAGCTCTAGGCTCTTTGTAAAGCTTCGCGAAGAGATGGGTGTGGGTTATTATGTTCGTGCCTACAATGATTCTTATACTGACCATGGATTTCTACAGATTTCTGCAGGAGTAGATAATAAAAGAATTGATGAAGTGTTGAAAGCGGTCTTAGAAGAATGCAGAAAATTAAAAAATAAAATAGTAAATGAAGAAGAATTAGAAAAAGTGAAAGAATGCTTGATAGGGAATATGAAGCTTTCATTGGAGTCCAGCGATGACATTGCAAACTTTCATGGAGGTCAGGAACTTCTGAAAAAAGAAATAAAGAACATAGAAGATAAAGCTAAAGAAATACGCAAAGTGACAGCGAGTCAGATTCAAGATATGGCAAAAGATATTTTCAGGGATGAAAAACTAAACTTGGCGCTCATTGGGCCATTTAAAGATGATGTTGAGTTTTTGAAGATACTAAAGTTTTAACTTAAAAAGGAGGAGACTAAAATTTTTCTGGGAGCAAAGAAGGGTCCAGTTGCTCCAGGCGAAAAACTTTAGTTTCCTCTTTTTTAAAAAAATAAAAATCAAGAAAAAGTTTTTAAGGGGTTTGGCGAGCGACGGCGAGCCAATTTCAGGATTTTTTAAGCTTCAAAAAATCCGTACCGGCAAAAATTTTGTTCTTGATTTTTATTTTTCTTATTTTCTAGACTTCTTCGGCGAATTTTTTGCGGATTTCTTTTAGAATTTGGTCAGAAGTTTTTTTGTTTTCCTTTAAGAATTTACGAGTAGCATCATAACCGACTCCTAGTTTTTCTTTCTCTTTTCCTTCTCCATCTGGTGTATAGAAGTATGAATTTCCAGTCTTTTCTATGATTTTAAATTTCTCTCCGAGGGCCATTATTTCACCTTCTTTTGAAATACCTTCGTTGTAGATGATATCAAATTCTGTTTGCTTGAATGGTGCGGAAACTTTATTTTTTACTACTTTTACGCGTGTACGACTTCCTACGACTTCTTCTCCTTTTTTAATTTGAGCAATTTTACGAATATCTAGACGTACTGAAGTGTAGAATTTTAAAGCCTTACCTCCTGGTGTTGTTTCTGGATTTCCAAACATCACACCGATTTGCATACGAATCTGGTTTATAAAGATGACGACTGTTTTAGAACGGGCGACGATGGCGGTGAGTTTGCGGAGAGCTTGGCTCATTAGTCTGGCTTGCTTGCCGACATGATATGCGCCCATATCACCCTCAATTTCGTCTTTTGGAGTGAGTGCTGCGACGGAGTCCACGACGATGACATCAATTTTTCCTGTTCGCACGAGTGATTCCACGATTTCGAGTGCTTGTTCGCCGTTATCTGGTTGGGAAATTAATAAATTATTTATATTTACTCCGAGTTTTTTTGTATATTCCGGATCCATTGCGTGTTCGGCATCTATGTATGCGCAGACACCTCCGAGCTTTTGTGCTTCTCCTACAATATGGAGGGAGAGGGTAGTCTTTCCGGAAGATTCCGGTCCAAATATTTCAATTATTCTTCCTCGTGGTATTCCGCCGACGCCGAGAGCTATGTCTAGACCGATGGAACCAGTCGGGATGACGTTTACATCCACTTTCGGTGAATCACCGAATTTCATAATTGCTCCTTCACCAAATTTTGTTTGGATTGATTTTAGTGTGTCTTCTAATACGGCCATTCCCACTGTCTTGTCTTCCTTTTTTTCTTTTTTCTTTAACATATTAATTAACTTCGTACATTAATTTATAATTTTTCTCATCAATATATCCAAACTTGTCTTTGGCTTTTATATTTATCACATTATAGCCTGAAAGGAGGGCAATTGTCTCGTTGAAATCCCCATTTTCACTTATTGAAATCTCTCGGCCATTAAGGGTTATATTTATAGCGTTTTTTGCATTTCCGGTAATTTTTAAGACACTTTCTGTGACTTTTGCTCCGTCTGTTATATTTACATTTTGTATTTTTATTCCATAAAGTAAATCATGAGAGCGGAAAAATGCATAGATAATAATAATTAGAAAAAAAATAGAAAGACTGGCTATTTGTAATATTTTTTTTGCATTAGTATTCATATTTTTATTACAAGCCGACGTTTCAGTCGGCTCCCCGACCTAATGCGTCGGGGTTGCCACCTGTTTCGTCATGCGTGATTTTTTCTAACACTTCTCTCGGTTTTGCGCCATCTCCAGGGCCGATTACGCCTCGTTCTTCGAGGACGTCCATCAAACGCGCCGCTCTAGCGTATCCTAATTTCAATTTTCTTTGCAGATATGAAGTAGATGCTTTGCCGGCTTCTATCACGCAGGCTCGAGCTTCTTCATACATTTCATCATCATCTTCTGTATCTCCATCTTCTAAAGTACTTTCAAAAATGCTTTTGTCGGCGGATATTGAACCAGAAGTCAGTGTGATTTCGGCAGAAATTTCATCTTTATATGCATCTGCCAAATAATTTACAACTTTTTTAACTTCAGATTCTGAAATAAATGCGCTTTGTAATCTTTCTGGCTGAGCTTCACCAGAAGAATAGAGCATGTCACCGGCACCCAAGAGTTTTTCAGCTCCTCCTGCATCTAAAATCGTGCGTGAATCTATCTGAGAAGAAACTTTCAAGGCGACGCGGGCGGGGATGTTTGCTTTAATGAGTCCAGTGATGACATTTACTTCTGGGCGTTGAGTAGAAAGTATCAAATGTATACCGACAGCTCTGGACATCTGTGCGAGGCGGACGATGGCGGACTCGAGTTCTCTCGGATAAGAGCTCATGATATCTGCCAATTCATCTATGACGATGACAATATATGGCAGACGATCTGCAGAGACCTCTGTTTCTATACCTTCGGCATTTGTTGTAGTTTTTTTCTTATTTTTACCAAAGATATTAGTGTGGTAAGACTCTACATCTCGGACAGACTCTGCTTCCAAGATGTCATAACGGCGGTCCATTTCTTTCGCTGCCCATTTTAGTGCGAGAATTGTTTTCTTTGCTTCAGTGATTACTGGTGTAAGCAAGTGTGGAATATTGTTATAAAGAGTGAGTTCTACACGTTTTGGGTCTATCAAAATAAGCTTTAAATCATCTGGTCCATTCCTATATAAAAGGGAAGTAATCATAGAGTGAATCGTTACTGATTTTCCAGAGCCAGTCGTTCCGGCGACAAGTATATGTGGCATTTTTGCCAAGTTTCCAAAAATTGCTTTTCCGGAAATGTTGCGACCGAGGGCTGTGGTTAGAGGTTTTGAAGAGTTTTGGAATTTGTCGTCAGAGAGGAGGGTAGCGAGACCAACGATTGATTTTGATTTATTTGGAATTTCAATACCGACTAGAGATTTACCCGGGATTGGAGCTTCTATGCGTATCGGATGTGCTGCTAGTGATAGGGCGAGGTCATTTTGCAATCCTACAATACGAGAAAGTTTTATTCCTTCGGCTGGTTTTAGTGCATAACGAGTGACAGTCGGTCCGATGGTTATCTCATCCATTTCTACTTCAATGCCAAAGTTTAGGAGCGTGCGTTTTATAATATTTGCATTTGCTTTGATGTCTCCGGTATTTGGTTTACCCTGATCCTCTTCAAGGAGAGATAGTGGGGGAGGGACATAAGTAGAAATGAGTCCGCCACGTCTGGTCTTGATAGGCATTTCTTCCTCTTCTGTTTCTTCTTTTTTCTTTCCGACACTCAAAGCTTTTTTGATTTTATTCCCGACGCTCTGATTTTCATCAGAGGTTGGGACCCCGACATCTTCGATCGTCGGGGCTCCCTCTTCTTCTTCCTCAATTTCCTCTTCAACTTCTTCTTTCTCTTCTTTTCTTCTTAATATAAAATTCCAAAGTCTTTTTAAATATGGAGCGAGGTCTAACTTTGCATCAAAAATTACTAGAATTGAAATTATTAAAATTGCTCCGAGGAAAATAATACTGGCATAAATATCAAAGAGGGAAACAAATGGTGTTGATAAAATTTTTCCCAAGAATCCACCAGAGTGATGAAGTACACCATTTGCATCTGCACCTGAGGCTATGTCTATCAAGCCGAGTCCAGAGAGGAGAAACATCACAGAGCTGATTATACTTTTTGTTCCAATATTTGGAGTTTGTAATTTTACAAAAGAATATCCGAGGAGGATGAGTAGTGCTGGTAAGAGAATGTATCCGAAGCCCAAGAGGAAATAAAGTTTTTCATAAATAAATTTTCCTGCAACTCCTGTCACATCAAAAGCTGACATTAAAAAAAATAATGCTAAAACAAAAAAAACTATTGCCATGATCCCGTGTTTCGTCTGACTCTTTAGTCCATAACTTTCTTTTTCCTCATATTTTATTTTCTTTCCATTTTTTGCCATGAATGTATTTTAGCATATTTTTATAAGCAAAAAAGTAAAGAATCAATTTTTATAAAGCAATCTATCTGGGCAAGCTTGCCCAGCGAACTGCTCGTCGCTCAAGAAAATAATAAATGGAATACCATTTTTATTTTCTAAGCTCCTGCGCAAGGCTTTCTAAAAATTATTCTTTGCTTTTTCTTTCTTGCTTTTTTATCTGTCCTATATATAATGGACAAATGTTAGCCATGAATAAGGACATGAATAAAAATCTTAAAGACTATGGAAAAGACATCGTAAAGGACAACTTTTCTGTTCCTGCATCCTGTGAAGTTAAGAGTTTCTATTCTGGTTCTTATACCAAGACCCACAAGCTTATTACAGCTCTTTATATGGTAACGGACATAATGGACAAAGATGAACCAATCAGAAATAAATTAAGAATTTTAGGAACAGAAATTATATCGGACCCCGAAGGACCCCGCCAAGGCGGGGCCTACGGGGCAGGCATGTCCATTATAAGGATAGAGCAGATTTTAGCGCTTTTAAGTATTGCTTCGACTATGAATTTTGTATCAGAGATGAACTGTGCTGTCTTAAAAAAAGAGTTTGTTGAATTAAAGGATTCCATACAAGAACATGTAGATGTAAAACCGACATGGATTTCAGAATTTTTAGCCAGCCCTGTTTTAGAAGAAATAGATTTTCCTAAAAAACATTCTCCTCTCTTTCAAAATATGGGGAAATATTCTAAAGGACACAATGAAGATGATAAAGGACAACACTCAAGGACAAGGATTGGTGTTCAAAAGGGAAGTACTTTATTGAAAGCTTTGTCCGATAAAACTTCTCTCTTGTCTCAAGATTTTGATATATTAAAAAAACAAAGACGAGATAATATAATTAATATTATAAAAACTAGTGGAGGTAATGCTACCATAAAGGACATAAAGATAAAAATAGATGCGGGTGTAAATGGTGGAGTTTCTTTTAGTGAAAAAACTCTACAAAGAGAATTATTGTCCTTGATAAAAGACGGTGTCCTTAACAAGACAGGGGAGAAACGCTGGAGCAGGTATTTCATCAAATAATTCAACCCTTCCTAGCCTCCCCTTGTCAGGGGAGGAAAAATGCAGAATCCCCCTGATAAGGGGGATTTAGGGGGTTGCATCTCTCCTGTTGCATTTTCCCTAAAAGTGTGAGAATATAAGCCTATGGACTTTATTCGCATTTGGCGAGTTATCCACATAATATATTGCCCTTTATAGGAGCTATATATTATAATGTTCTTGTGTTTACAGATTGCGCATTTATGTGTGTTCTGTTTTCACAAAATTGATATTTATTTTCATTCAAAATTTCGTCGAAAAAATTTTGAAGGAGAATCAAATGCCCTTCGAAAAAAAAATAGTTTATTTTGTTTTCGAAGTTAAGTTTACATCTATTCATTGTTTTATTTATCCGCTGCATTATTAAGCCTTTGTATTAATTATTAGCTCCGACGTAAAGTCGGAGTCCCGACCAAAAGGCGTCGGGATTATAAGCGGAGAAAAATAGTGATAGGAAAAATTACGCTTTTAGTTTTGTCGAAACTAATTAACGGCGTAGAAAATTAGAAAAATTTATGAGTAAATTATTAAAATCAAAATTTCTTTTTGGAATGATCGTGCTCGTAGCTGTTGCCGTCGTGGCATCAACTGCTGATGCATCTATCACTTCCACTTTGAGAAAAGGTTCAAGAGGTGCTCAGGTTGTCGAACTCCAAACAGCTCTAGGTCTTAATGCTGATGGAATCTTCGGTAACTTGACAAAAGCTGCTGTTGCAACTTGGCAAGCTTCAAAGGGTTTGGTAGCCGATGGAATATTCGGTGCCAAGTCACGAGCTGTCTTCTCAGGTGGTTCAGTAGGAAGCTTCGCTCCTGCAGGTTGTACATCCGCTTCAGGATATAGTCCTTCATTAGGACTAGCTGGTGGACCATGTCATGCCGTAGCATCAGAACAATCAAATGGCTGTCAAGCTGGCTGGTTGTTTAATCCAGCTACTGGTTTGTCATGTACTGGTGTAGTAAATAATACTTCTGGAGTTGCCTCAGTAGCTCTTGCTTCTGACAATCCAGCTTCCGGTACAGTTCCAGATGCTGCAAATGCGAACTTCACAAAGTTCACAATCAGCTCTGGTGCAATTGCTACAACTATCACTAACTTATATGTAACTCGCTATGGTCTTTCAATCAACTCTGATGTTGAAAACATTAAGATTCTTGATCAAGACATGGTTCAAGTTTCATCTTCTGGTAGTTTAAACAGTAACAACAAAGCACAAATTAGCTTCTCACCAGCTCTTACTATCCCAGCGAATACTGTAAAATCTTTTTACATTCGTGCAGGTATAGTTGACGGCACAGTGGGTGGTAAATCTGTAGCTCTTGGTATTGATTCAGCTTCTGATATAACAGCAAATGTTTCAATCGGAGGTTCATTCCCTGTAAAGGGTAACCTTATGAACACTGTTCTCCTTACTATCGGCACATTGACTGCTGATGAAGACGGAACAGTTACAGATTCACAGCCAGATGGCGGTGATGTTGATGTAGTTGTTAATAAATTTAAATTAACAGCTGGTTCAACTGAATCTGTTACAGTAAGACAAATTGCAGTTGAGAGACAAGGTACAGCTTCTGCTTCAGATGTTGCTAACATCGAACTCTTCGATGTTTCAAAGGCAGTATCTCTCGGCACAGCTGCTTCTTGGGACGCAAATGGTTTAGCAACCTTCAATAATTTGAATATCGTTCTTGATAAAGGCGAGACTCGAAGATTTGAAGTTCGTGTTGATATCATTGGTGGCTCAAGCTTGACTGTTAACGCAGACCTTACTGATGGTTCAGATGTTCGTGTTCAAGCTGTTGGTGATATTTATGGTTTCTACATTACACCTACAAATAGTATGACCAACGGTCAGGGTGCAAGTAACCAAACAATTCAATCCGGAACTCTTACAATCACAAGATCAGCATCTACTCCAGCCGCTGGAAATATCAGCTCTGGTTCTGATGTAGCTCTTGCAGTGTTTGATTTCCAAGTATTAGGAGAACCAATGAAGGTTACTTCAATTAACGTTGATTCAACTTTTGGTGGTGGTCCAATGCTTTATACTGAAGTAACTAATGTTAAATTAGTTGACGCAACTACAGGCGCTTTGCTTGCAGGTCCTAAAGACTTAGTTGTTACCACAGAAGATGCAACATTTACGGATGTTATCATCTTCCCAGTTGGTGTAACGAAAGTTAAAGTAACTGCAAATATCGCATCTTCTGTATCATTGAACGATACTATCAAGATTGACCTTGATGATCCTTCAACTGGTGTTGTTGCGAAAGGTATGACTTCAAATGATTCTGTAACTCCAAGTCCTGCTTCAGCCGTTTCTGGTAATACTATGGTTGTTCAGGCTGCTGCTCTTACAGCTGTAACTAATACAACTCCTGCTATTCGCAGTGTTGTAATAGGTCAGCAAGATTTCGTTTGGTCTACATTCACATTATCTGCTTCAAATTCTGGTGAAGACGTAAATGTCTCAACAGTTGTTGTAGAAAATACTGCTACCGTAGCAGAAGGAACTGACTCCGGTGGTGAGGATGTTGACAATGTTGAAATCTGGGCAGACTTGACATCAGGTTCTAGTGCTCGTGGCGATGTATATGAAACATTGGTTTCAACTACAAAGCAATTCACTGGTACTAGTGCTACTGATACTTTGTTAACATTCAATCTTAATCCGATAGTTACTGTTCTAAAGAATAGTTCAGTATCCTTCGCAGTTGTTGCTGATCTTTCAGCAAGTGCTGAGGTTGATGATACATTTGCTATTAGTCTAGATACTGACGAAGGTGATGTTACCGCTAATGGTAAGACTACTGGTTCAACAGTTACTTTGACTCCTTCTGGTGCTGGTCAAGCAATGACTGTCGCTACTGGTGGTACACTTACAATTTCTGTTGATTCCTCATACAATTCTACTGCGCCATTACTCATGGATACTTCAGCTGAACAAGTAGTTGGAGCATTCAGATTGGCAGCTAATAATACTGAAAACTTGAATGTTGACAGTATTAAGATTACAGATGATGGAACAAACGGTAATGACGTTGTAGCTTCCTTTAAGTTCTACAGTGGTTCTACACTTCTCGGAACAGTTGCTCCAGATGGAAGTGGTAATGGTGAATTGTTCTTGGCATCAGGTCAATTAGTTGTATCAGCAGGTAGTTACAAGATTGTAACTGTTAAAGCTGTTCTAAATGATATTGATGGTACAGGATTCGTTAACGGTGATACATTAGAAGTAACAATCGCTGCTGCAGGTGATGTGGATACTACAGGTCTTGCTTCCGGTGCTGCTGTAGACTCAACTGAAGAAAATGTTGATGCTCCTACTCATACTGTTTATGAGGCATATCCTACAATTACACTTGACCTTGTTGCCGCACCAGGTGGTAATCTTACACTTAATTCTAACCAATTGGTTGCAGTGTTGAAGATTTACAACAATGGTGATCAAGATATTACTTTCGAAGCTTCTGATTCTAATATCTCTATGCAAGCTGTTATCGTCGGAGACGATACAGATACAGCTAGCGAGACGATTACTATCAAAGACGAAGACGGTAATACTCTAGACATATCAACTGATGCTACTGTTGCTGCAGACTTTAATTCAGCAAGTGGTACACTACAGTTTGACTTTGACTTCAGTACTGCTGCTCTAACAGTCGCTCCTGGAACAACTGAAAGAATCTACGTCTATGCTGATACATCAGACTTGGAAGATGATAATGATAGTATCCAAATCTGGTTAGATGACGTTGCAGCTGATCTAGAGTGGGCTATAGACAATGATGACGGAGAATATCAGGAAGGAGACTATGTCTTCAAGAATGATATCTTCGGCATGACATATACAAATCCTACCTAGCTTCTAATTAGTTATTTAGGTAAGCTTTTAGATGGTCGAATATCTATTAGCTAAACAAAAAACCCCCGAAAGGGGGTTTTTTGTTTAGTCTTTTTATGCTATATTTTATAAATGATAAATTCATATAAAAAATATATATCGTTTTTTGTGTTTTTGTTGGTGGTTGTTGGTATTTTTTTTATTATCAATAGAAGTCGAGATTCAGTTACTACTCCTTCCTCTACTTATAGAGAACTTATAACAGCTGGCCATAAATTGTATCTTCAAGAAAAATATGAAGAAGCGCTTCCATATTTTAAGAAAGCAGTTTTGCTTGAGCAAAGTGATCGTATCTATCGTTCTTTGTATTCTGTTTATCTTGGACTTAAAGATTATAAAAATGCTGAAATATATATTAAAAAATCGGTTGGTATTAATGGTGAAATACCAAATAATTGGTTAGAATATGCTTCTTTTGAGAATTATTATATGAAAGCACCGTTTGATGTTGTTTCGCAAGTTTATCTAAAAGGGTTAGAGGTGACTAAAAATAATATTGATTTAGTTACGAATTATGCAGGATATTTAACTGAAAATAAGAAATATAATGAAGCCATAGTCTATTTAAAGAAAGCAATAGCTATAGATCCCACTAGGAAAGATGCATTTCAAGCCGAAATAAACAGCTTGCAGAAAGGTCTATAAAGAGTACAATAAGGTTTATATTATTATAAAGTTAACTTTTTTGGAATATATGAGTATAAGTAAAAAGAATATTGTAATAGCGTTTGTTGTTTTGGTTATGTTGGGAATTGGTTTTTTGATTTATAAGAATAATAAAGATGTGAATTATTCTGTTGTCTATATGACAACAGGGGAGGTATATGTCGGTAAATTAAGCACTTTCCCTAATCTTGAGCTGAGAGATGGTTTTATCTTTCAAGTTACTAAGGATGTAAAAGACTCAACAAAGACGAATTTCCAGCTTCAGCCTATAAAAGACGCTCTTTGGGCACCACAAAGTATGCATCTTATAAAGGACAACGTTGTCTTTTATGGTGAACTCATGTCCGATAGTAAAATTGCGGAGACTTTAGCTAAGCAAGCCCGGTAATTACGAATGAGAAATTAAGAATTACGAATGAGAGTAAAAATGGTTTTAATTCGTAATTGATAATCCGTAATTCGTAATTTAAAAAAGTTATGCACATGGTAGTTGTGCGTAACTTTTTTCTTTTGTTGTATAATAAAAGGTGCACTAGAGTGTCGAATACTCTTTTGCTAATTTTGATTATCTTTAAATGCATTATTAGGTAATTAAAAAAATTTAGTTTCTATTATTAACGTTTTATTATTAATGTTTTTTATTATTTCAGCCATAGGCTGATCCGCCTTTGGCGGAAACTATTATTAAATTATGAAAAAAATATTTAAAGGTCTAGGTTTAGGTTTTATTACTTTAGCTCTTATTCTAGTTGGAGGAGTTCAGGTAAGCGCTGATTTAACTGTAGCTGCTTTAGCAGTGACAAGTAGTGCTGCTATTACTGTTTCATCTACTACTGCTTCTGCTGCTACTTTTGATTCCGGAACAACTGGTGCAGTAAATATTGGAACAGGAGCATCTGCTAAGACGGTTACTGTTGGTAATGCTACCACAACGACCGCTCTTGCTCTTAACTCTGGCACAGGCGATATGACATTGACTTCTACTGACGATGTTTCTATCCTTGGAGGTTCAGCAGGTTCAATAATCAATATCGGTACAAATGTTGATGGTAACGCTATCAACGTAGGTACAGACAATACTGCAGCTGACACAATAATAGTCGGTTCTGCATTAGATAACGTGGATCTAGCAGGTGAGGACATTGCTTTAACATCTGCTGACGATATCCATATCCTTGGAGGTTCAGCAGGTTCAATAATCAATATCGGTACAAATGTTGATGGTAACGCTATCAACGTAGGTACAGACAATACTGCGGCTGATACGATTGTAATCGGTTCAGCATTGGATACTTCTAGCTTACTTGGTATTTCAGTTACTGTGGGTTCAGCTGGTACTACTTCAGCCCTTGCATTAAATTCTGGCACAGGCGATATGACATTGACTTCTGTAGATGATATCTCAATTCTTGGAGGTTCAGCAGGTTCAATAATCAATATCGGTACAAATGTTGATGGTAACGCTATCAACGTAGGTACAGACAATACTGCGGCTGATACGATCATAATCGGTTCTGCATTAGATAACGTGGATCTAGCAGGTGAGGACATTGCTTTAACATCTGCTGACGATATCCATATCCTTGGAGGTTCAGCTGGTTCAATAATCAATATCGGTACAAATGTTGATGGTAACGCTATCAACGTAGGTACAGACAATACCGCAGCTGATACAATCATAATCGGTTCAGCATTGGATAACGTGGATCTAGCAGGTGAGGACATTGCTTTAACTTCAGCTGATGATATTACGATTAGTGGTAACTCAGCAGCTGGAATTCTTAATTTAGGTACTGGAAATGATGGATATGTAATTAACGTAGGTACAGACAATACTGCAGCTGATGCAATAAACATTGGTTCTGCTTTAGACACTACAACTGTTGCTGGTATATTAGTTATTCCTGCAAGCACTGGTTTAGCTGATGCTGCTTGTACAACAGGCAGAATCTACTTTGCTACAACAACAGCTAATGCTATGACTGCTAATCATCTTTATGTTTGTAATGCTGCTGGTAATGCATGGGTAGATGTCGCTAATAACTAGTCGTTTTGTTTCTTAAGTATTGAATTATTAACAAACATGCAGAGTTTCCTTTAGGTTTTATTTAAGGTCGATTCTGCATTAACAAATCTTAAAAACAAAATGATTAAAAAATTAAAAATAGGTTTACTAGTAACCGTGTTATCTCTGACGGTTGGAGTAAGTTCTGCTTTTGCGGCAGCCCTAACTTATAGCGCTGACCAGACCATTGATTTGTCTAGTCCAGATATTAATTTGACAATCACATCAGGTTCAGAGGCGACAAGTGTAGTAGTTGGTACTGGAACTTTGACGGTGACTGTGCCTTCCGGAAGTGCTTTTGTAGTTACTTCTGCAAGTCGAGCTCTTTCTCCAAACATAGCTTCAAGTACAGCATTTACAATCAATAACAATTGTAATGGATCTCAGTTACAAACAATGACAATCACTGGGGTTAGTACTTCAGGTACTGTTACAATAACTCCAACTTCTGCTAAGTGTACTACTAGCGGTGGAGGGGGTGGCGGTGGAGGAGGCGGTGGAGGTTATTCTGCTCCGGCAGCAACTCCAGCTGTCTCAGCAACTCCAGCTACTCCTGCAACTCCTACAGTAACTTCAGCAACTCCTGCTACTCCCGCAACCCCAGCTACTTCATCTGTAAATGCTTACAACTTCGGAACTACTACATTGAAAAATGGTAGTAGAGGTGAAGCTGTCAAAGAATTACAGAGATTCTTGAATGCAAAATTGAATCTAGGTCTAGCAATAGACGGTGCTCTAGGTCCAAAGACTATTGCTGTTATCAAACAATGGCAAATGGATAATGGTCTAGTGGCTGATGGCCTCATCGGTCCTGCTACAAAGGCAATGATGAACGCTCAGGCGGCTGGTACTGTAGTTGCTACTTCATCTGTAAATGCTTACAACTTCGGAACTACTACATTGAAAAATGGCAGTAGAGGTGAAGCTGTCAAAGAATTACAGAGATTCTTGAATGCAAAATTGAATCTAGGTCTAGCAATTGACGGTGCTCTAGGTCCAAAGACTATTGCTGTTATCAAACAATGGCAAGAAGACAATGGCTTAGTAGCTGATGGCCTCATCGGAGCAAAGACAAAAGCTATGATGAATGCGTCGGTGAATTAGGTTATAGTTGCTAGGTTCTAGGGACTAGAAAATAAAAACACAAAAAACCACCTCAAAAAGGTGGTTTTTTGTTGTGTTGCAAATCTTTTATCTAATGTGGTATAATAAAAAATATGAAAAATATTATTCAATTTTCAATTGAAAAAGGACAAGATGGCTATTATATAGCTTCGGCGAATGATTTTGCTATTTTTACTCAAGCAAAAAATTTAGAAGATTTATTTGTAAACATTAAAGAAGCCACAGAACTTTATTTTGAAGAAGTAACTTCTGAAGAAACATCTATTAGTCACAATCCTTCAATTTTTATTAATTACGAAATGCCTATTTCTCTCTATGTCTAAACAGAGACGGCTTTCTGGTAAAGAAGTCGTGAATTTTTGTGAAAAGCATAATTTTAATATAAGTAGACAAAAAGGAAGTCATATCAATTTAGTACGCATTGTTTCTGGAATTAAACAGGTTGTGACTATACCAAATCATAAAGAAATAGATAGAGGGACGCTTCATAATATTTTTAAGAAACTTTTATCATTTATTTCTGAAGATGACTTACATAATTTTTTTTATAGGGAATAATATATATTATTAATTATCTTTTAATTTTAAATTATATGAAAAAAGGAAATGCCGTACTCGAATTGATTGTGGTTTTAGCTCTTGTCATCTTTGCATTGTGGTCAATGAAAAATAATTCTACTGTTATCGTAAATGATACCCCGGAAATAGTTTCTACAGAAGACACGAGCACTGGCAGTGTAAATGTTGTCGTTCCTGTAAAACCAATCAGTTATGCTCAAGCATTAGTAAAGTTTAAAGATTCTCGTATCCAACTTGATCAAAATTGTCAGGCATATCCAAATGTTATGACTTTTAAAAATAATACAGAGATAATGGTGGACAATCGTTCTCCTTTGGCTCGTATTGTAAAAATCGGTTCGGTTTACAACATCAAAGCTTATGGTTTTAAAATTATAAGACTTTCCAGCCTCACTTTGCCCACTACTTGGTTTGTAGATTGTGGCACTTCTCAAAATGTCGCTACAATTTTAATTCAGAAATAATAAAAAAATGTTTGATGTTGTCTTTAAAATCTGGTATATGATCGCCATCTTGCCATTCTTGATATTCATAGAAGGGGACAAGATGTTTGCCAATTTCTTAAAAAAAAGAAACATTTACGCTCATTGGGACATCTGGCATTCCGCTCTTCTTTTCTTTATCGTTCTATTCATCATCCTATGGTCCATGGGCTATAGGTAAAAAGTTTTCCACATTTTTTCTTTTTAATTAAAGTAATTTAACCATATAATTTTCTAGTGGATGCACACCAATCAAAATCAAAATTTGTTTTATTTTTTCTAAATAATAGAAAAAAGTTTCAATTAGTTTTTCTTACAATTATTTTTGTGATTTTTGTTTTTTTGGTTCAACGCCTTTTCATTAATTATAATAATATTTATTCTTTTTTAGTTTTTGATACAGCAGTTGTCCTTTTTTGGGGTATATGTATTGTAATTTCACAATTTTATGCTGAAAAATTTGCTGAAAAATTTAGAAAATATTTATATTTTAAAAGTGGTACTAAGGTATGGTCTTTGATTTCTTCGATTTCTCTCTATTTTGTCTTGTATATTTTAATTTTATTTATACTTATTTTAATAATAACAAATTTTTCGATACTTTTATCGAATTCTTCTGATACTGAAGATTTGTTATTTTTTACTATAATGGGCTTATCCCCATACATCTTGTTTCTTTGGTTTGTATCTATCAGTATTGGTTTTGTTTCGTTGATAGTGCATTCTAATCAATCGGAAGTTGTAATTATTGAAGGAAGAATTCCTTTTAGAGTTTATTTTTTATTTTTTATTTCGATACTTCTTGCTATTATTTTTCTATTTATTATTAGTATTTGATTAAAGGAGGGCAGTCCTGAATTTTGCTTGTCGGGTGTCCAACACCCGACAGGGATGATATAATATAAAAATATGAGAGAAGATCCATTAATAACTGGTTTGTATTATCATATCTATAATAGAGGAGTAGATAAGAGAGATATTTTTATGAATAAAGCCGACCTAGATAGGTTTGCTTTAAGTGTAAAAGAATTTAATATAGTTAAGCCAATAGGTAGCATAAAGGAACGGATGATTGAATTAAAAGAGTCGTCGGGTGTCCAACACCCGAAACCCCTTGTTTCTATTGTTTGTTATTGTTTTAACCCTAATCATTTTCATTTTATTTTAAAACAAGAAGTTGATGGTGGTATTTCAGAATTTTTTAAACGATTACTTGGTGGATACACAAATTATTTTAATTTGATTCATAAAAGAAATGGAGCTTTATTCCAAGGTAGATTTAAATCCAAATTGATTAATGATGATGCATATTTCTTAAAAATTCGACCATACACACATTTAAATTATTTAGTACATGATATTCCTAAAGAAAAAGCGCATTTGGTATTATCGAGTGAAAAAGAATATGATACAAATAATTTTACCTTTATTTCAGGAAAAGAGGCAAAAGATGTACTGGATTTTTATGGAGGTAATGAAAATTTTAAAAAAGAATGTTTGAACACAATATCTTTTATTCGTGATGAAAGAGGTTTGACCTCTCTTTTAGAAGATGATCCACTTCCGTAAACCCGTCGGGTGTTGGACACCCGACGGGTGGAGTTTTCCACATTTTTTATTTTTAATTAATTTAGTTTAATTATATAATCTATGGATGGAAAAAATAAAAATGTATCTACCGCAGAAGCCATTTAAAATATTAAAATGGTTTTTTTTAATTTTAGTTGGAGCATTTATAGTTTTAGTTATTGTTCGGGCATTTCATTTTTATAATTTAGATAAAACTAATGCCGAAGTTGCAAAAATTCATGCGACCAAGCTCACCATAGACGATGTGATGGGGAAAAACCTTCCACCGGATCCGGGGGCCGATGCTAATAAGACTATTGCCGGTATTGATGCAAATAATAACGGTATTCGCGATGATGTGGAGCTGGCTATCTTTAATGCTTATCCAAATTCCGCAAAAACCCGCGCTGTGCTTTTGCAGTATGCGCTAGCGTTGCAGATGGAGGTGATACAGCCGATAGTGAATACGATTACTGCGACAGAAGTTATTCGTGAAGAAGATAGGGCGTATCAATGTATAGGTGAAATTTTTTCAAGAAATGATATGAAGAAATTTATTGAAGATGGAGATAGGTTAATCTCTTTTATTGAAAAAAGACAATTAAATACAGAAGAAAGAAAAAATGGTAGAAATCTTTTTGTTAAAAAAGTAAGAAGTTATAGTTCGTTAGATAGAATTTGCGATATTGATTATTCAAAATTATCAAATTAATTTTTTTATGAAAAGAAGAATATTATTTATTCTTGTTTTGATTTCACTATTTTCTCCTTTTTCGAAAGTTTCAGCCAATGAATTATGTTCCTCAAGTGGATATACTGTTTTGACTATGAATGGAATATTTACAGATAAACAAGGAGCTCTAGATAATAAAAAAAATTTAGAAAGATATTTTTTACCAACTTATAATAACCAAAAACTTACCATTGACTATGTTTACAACCCCACCCACCTCGCCGGTGTGGGGGACTTGATTGATGCAGTGCAACAAGGACTTTTTGATCAGAAATCAGATTATGATCTGGTGGAGATGTTGAATGACGCAAGTCAAAAAGTTACAACTCAAAAACTCTTGCTCGTTGCCCATTCACAGGGCAATTTTTATGCTA
>Ga0208246_1000173_pt1 | contig 60377 bp, 57 predicted proteins | sample RifOxyD2_FD_184039 | JGI IMG/M metagenome (GOLD analysis project Ga0208246, IMG submission 184039) | Soil microbial communities from Rifle, Colorado - Rifle Oxygen_injection D2 (SPAdes) | ecosystem: Environmental > Terrestrial > Deep subsurface > Rock core/Sediment | place: Rifle, Colorado... | reverse complement strand
ATTCGAACCGCGGACCTACTCCTTACCATGCCCCGCAAATGCGGGGTACCAACTGAGCTACATCCATGGCTTTTTCTACAAAGCCGATGCGCGGATTCGAACCGCGGACCTACTCCTTACCATGGAGTTGCTCTACCAACTGAGCTACATCGGCATTTTTTAACATCTGACTCATTTCTAATTCTAACTGTTTTCCACCTTTTAAACTTTTCAAATATCTTTCATATCTTGCCGCTTCCAACTTAGTATCAAATGCTTTAAAACAAGCTAATTCCAACGGCCGTCTATTCTTTGTGGACGGGTTTGCTCCGTTATTATGAAACTTAAGCCGCACTTCAAGATTATTAGTATGCCCTATGTATCTTCGTCCATCTTTCAGTGATTTTAAAATATACGTATAAAACATAGACTCCTTACCATGCCCCGCAAATGCGGGGTACCAACTGACCTGCCCCGCTTCTGCGGGGGCTACATCGGCATTTAATCTATTCGGGTAAAACAAAAAAACAACTCATGGTAAAGTTTTTGGATTACGAGACTAGCCGAGCAAAAACTTGGTCGGTCTAGCCAATATCCCTTATTCTTTCTTCAAATTCTTCTATTTTTTTATTCTCCGGATTAGCTTCTCTCAATTTTTGAAGAGCATTTTTGGCCAATTCTTTATTCCCTATTATTATACTTATATCAGTTAAAAAATCAAGGCTTTTTGGTTTTGTCGGCTCCAGTTCTACGGCCTTGGAAAAAAACTTCAACGCCTTCATATTCTCTCCCTTTTGCTTTAAAAGCATTCCCAAATCAATTAAAACCTCTATATCGCGCGGATTGAGCTTTAAAATATACTGTAAAGTCTCTATCGCATAATCGTAGTTTTTTTGCTCGGAATACAGGTTTCCCAATTTTTTATAAGCTTCTACGTTTTTATGATCCAGGCTTATTATCTCTATAAATATCTTCTCCGCCCCTTCTGTCTTTTCTTCTTTGATCAATTCGTCCGCGGCAAAAAAAAGTTTCTTTATTTCAATTTCTTTTTCTTCCAGAGTCAATTTCGGCGATATTTTTTTCTTAGCATGTCTTTTTTCCCAATCTGATATTTTATTATATTTTTCTTTAAAAATTCTTTTTATTTTTAAAATTATCGGAATAATCAAAGAAAAAATTCCCTTCTTAAAACTTTCCACTTTTCGCTCAAGTCTGGAAGCGATAATTTTTTCTTTTTGTTTTGCTTCCCTCTCGCTTTTTATTGATTCTATATCAATGGAGGCTAAAACCGGAAATTTTCTAACTATAATAACAATTATCCCCACCAGGCAAACAATCGTAATTACAAGCGGAATAATATCGTAAGACATAAATATTTTTTAGATAACTATTTTTTTCTCTTCGGACACGAAAAACTCTTTACCATTTTCACTAATTTATCCGCTTCGAGCGAAGCGCTCCCGACAAGGACGCCGTCAATCCCATCTTGGCAGATAAAACTATCAATATTGTCAGGATTAACGCTTCCTCCGTAAATTACTCTCAAGTCTTTAGCCACTATTTTTTCGGAATAAGATTTGAATAAAACTTTTCTAATCAAGTGGTGTGAATAAGCCGCGTCTTCCGGCTCTACCGCTTGGCCGATTCCAATAACCCAAACCGGTTCATAGGCGATAATTATTTTCCTAAACTCATTTTTTTTAACGCCCTCAAGAGCTCTGCCGACTTGCCTGCCTATGACAGAATCTCTTTGTCCTCTCTTCCTTTCTTCAAATGTTTCTCCGACGCAGACAACCGGCGTTAAACCAAACTTTAAAGCGGTTCTGACTTTTTGATTTATCATTTGATCGCTTTCCCACAAATTTTCTCTCCGTTCCGAATGACCGATGATGGCGTACTGGCAATTGACTTCTTTCAACATTTTCGGCGATATTTCTCCGGTAAAGGCGCCCTTTTCTTCCCAAAAAATATTTTGCGCGCCCAACTTTATTTTACTTTTCTTTTGATTAAAATAATTATTTATTGCCCATAAGCTTAAAAAAGATGGACAGACGACAACGTCATTTTTTTCAGTGTCTTTATTTTTCTTTAACAAACTGTCTATTTTTTTAACCAAATCTAGCGACTCCTCAACGTTTAGATTCATCTTCCAATTGGCAATGAAGATTTGTTTCATAAAAAAGAATTTAAATTTATTTTTTTTATAAATTCTTCTTCGTTAACCGGACCGATAATAGCCAAGTTTAGTTTCTCACCCAAAAAAATATCATTGGCGACTTTTTTTATATCATCTCCACTAACGGAAAAAATCTTTTTCAATTTTTCTTCCGGCGTCAAAACCTCTTTCATTAAAAGTTCCTGTTTCGCGTACCAGTCGGCAACACTGCTTGAATCTTCAAGACTTAAAATAAGCCTTCCCTTAATACAATCTTTCGCTCTCTTTAATTCCTCTTCTTTTACACCGAATTTCTTCACCTTTTGCAGTTCCTCCAAGATCGCTTTTATGGCCGGCATTATTCTCGTTTTATCAAGTCCCGCTTGGATAACAACATTACCCGCATCCTCATATACATTGGAGTACGACCTGATAAAATAGCAAAGACCTCTTTTTTCTCGTATTGAAATAAAAAGCCTGGAGCTCATGTTACCACCCAGAATAACGCTCAAAAGATTGAGGGCATAAACTTGGGGATCGAAATATGAATAAGCGGGAAACCCCAACGCTAATTGAATTTGCTCTGTTTCTTTATTTTTAATTTTTATTTTGGGATGATTATTTTTCTCCGGATAAACAAATTTTTCAAAAACCGGTTTTGCCTTTTTCCCATTTTCGCCAAAATATTTTTCCGTTAGCTCATTGATTTTTTTATTTTTCAAATTGCCGGTCAAGACAAGAACCGTGTTATTCGGAGTATAATATTTTTCTCTGTAGTCAATCATTTTCTTTCGGGAAAAACCATTGATTCCCTTAACCGTTCCGGCAATACTTCTCCCCAAGGGATGATCGCTACCAAATAAATTTTCTTCAAACAAATCATCAATAAACATCATCGGATTATCCTCGTACATTCTTATCTCTTCGGAAATCACGCCTTTTTCTTTTTCCAGTTCCCCTTCTTCAAATTTTGAATTTAAAAGCATGTCGGACAAAACATCCAAAGCCAATTCCAGTTTTTCCGCGTCAACTTTTACATAGTAGCCGGTATAGTCTCTCGAAGTAAAAGCATTGTATTCGGCGCCAACTCTGTCCAAATCTTTTGAAAGAGCAAGAGTATTCGGCCGTTTTTTCGTCCCCTTAAACATCATGTGTTCAATAAAATGGGAAATGCCATTTTCTGATTTTGTCTCGTATCGCGAGCCAACCTTAAACAAAACCAAGGCGGTTATTGCCTCTGTCCCTTCAATATTAGCTGTAATCAGACGTAATCCGTTTTTAAGTGTGGTTTTTTGAAACATTTAAAATTTATTTTTTAAATAATTAACCAATTCTTTTATTTCAATTCTTTCTTGCTCCATTGTATCCCTGTCGCGCACAGTCACTTTTTTATCTTCTAGCGAATCAAAATCTACCGTGACACAATATGGCGTGCCGATTTCATCCTGCCGGCGATAACGTTTGCCAATACTTTGTGTCTCATCGTATTCCGCGAAAAAATTCCTAGACACTTCTTTATAAATTTCTTTGGCAACATTTGATAGTTCTTCTTTTTTTGACAATGGTAAAATGGCCACCTTTATCGGCGCAATATGTTTTGGGATCTTTAGAACAACTCTTGTTTCCGTCTCTCCTTCTTTTGTAGTCGGCGCCTCTTCTTCGCAATACGCCTCAACAAGGACGGCAAGAACGGATCTGTCAACGCCGAATGTCGGCTCAATAACGTGAGGAATGTATTTTTCTCCACTCTCCGGATCAGTATAGACTAGGTCTACTCCGCTTGAATTAGAATGATTTTTTAAATCAAAATCCGTGCGATAAGCCAGACCATAAAGTTCACTTTTTCCAAACGGAAAATCATATTCAATATCAACCGTTCTTTTTGAATAATGCGCTCTTTCCCCATCCGGAACTTCCAGATTATGAATATGTTCTTTGGATAAACCCAAATAATTCATCCATTCGTACATTTCGGCAAGCCAATATTCAAAACTTTTTTGCCAATCATTTTCTTTTATAAAATACTCTATTTCCATTTGTTCAAACTCGCGTGTTCTAAAAATAAAATTGCCCGGGGTTATTTCGTTTCTAAAAGCCTTGCCGATTTGAGCAATGCCAAACGGGATTCTCTTGCGACTGGTTTCCAAAACTTGGCGAAAATCAACAAACATCGCTTGGGCTGTCTCCGGACGAAAATAAGCGACGTTGGCGGATTCTTCCGCAGGACCAATGAAGGTTTTAAACATTAAATTAAACTGTTTTGCAGTAGTAAGCTCTCCTTCGCAATCGGGACAAGTCTTCCCCTCAATGTGATCCGCCCTGAAACGATTATGGCATTTTTTACATTCAACTAGCGGATCTGTAAAATTTTTCAAGTGGCCGCTGGCTTCCCAAACTTTTGGATTCATAACTAAGGCGGCATCAAGACCAACCATATCTCCTCTTTCTTGAACAAATCTCTTCCACCAAGCCTGTTTGATATTATTTTTTAATTCCACTCCCAGTGGACCATAATCCCAAGAGTTAGCCATCCCTCCATAAATTTCCGATCCGGGAAAAATAAAACCACGCCTCTTGCAGAGAGAGACAATTTTATCCATTAATTCACTTCCCCCTTGTTTTTTCTCATCCATATCTTAACTTGCTTAATTTACTTAATTCTTATTTTACTCAAATAGTCATTAATTCATTTTCTTTTTTATCGCCAATCGCTTTTATCTCGTCATTTTGCGTTTTCACAAATTTATCCAATTCTTCTTGCGCCCTGAATTTTTCGTCTTCACTAATTTCCTTATTTTTTTCCGCTTCGTTAATTTCATCTTTTATTCCATCGCGAACATTTCTGGCACTTATTCTGGATTGTTCCAATTTTTGCCCTAGAATCTTGATTAAATCCCTACGATTTTCTTCGGTAAGGGTCGGCATTGATAAACGAATTTTTGTTCCCTCATTAACCGGATTAATGCCGATATTTGCCGCCAAAATCCCTTTTTCTATATCTTTAACCAATCCCTTGTCCCATGGCTCAATGACTAAGGTTTTTGGATCGGCGATAATAATATTAGCCAATCCTCTTATCGGTGTTCTTGTCCCGTAGGCTTCAACCACTACATTATCAACAATAGATGAATGGGCTCGTCCGGTTCTTAAAGAGGAAATTTCCGACTTAAAATGCTCAATAACTTTTAAAAACTCTTCTTTGTTTTTTTCAACGAAATTGTTCATAGTCTTCAAATTATTTTAAAATTTTTCTAATACCTTTTCTATTATATCATTCCAATTTATCTCATTATTTTCTTCATTAAATTTACTAGATAAAATTTTCATTATCCCTTCTCTTACATTTTCCAAGGTTGCCATTCCTTCGTTTATATAGCTCTGCGCATCTTCATTTTCTTTAATTATGTCTGTTATGGAGCTTTCCACTAATCCCTTAAAATTATCGATTTTTTTATTTATCTTTTTAGAATCTTTACCATCTAAATTATTAGTAAAATTTTCAAATTCTGTTTTTTTGAGATTATCCTTCAATGCACTAATATTATTAGCAATAAAAATTAAAAAATTAATTTCCCTAACAAATTCTCTATTTTTTTCGGGAACTTCTCTATTTTTATCCTTTTTTACATCTCCTTCTCTTGTCTGAGCAGATGAATCTACTAATTTTATTTCCTCAATAGGCCTACCTTGCCATGGCTTACCCTCTATTTCCTTCCCCGTCAATAGTCTTATTTGCCCTTTTAAAACATGATCTTGTATTCTCCTTGCTTCAGTTTTATCTTTAACGGTTAACATCAATTGAGCGATAATCTCACCTTCTTGAGTTACTAGCTCGGATATTATCAGATCTCTTTCGTCTTCTGCTTCTCTTAAATATTTTACCTTTTCATTATCTATAGAATCAGTATGACCAAACTTATTTGTGCATTTATATTCTGTATGACTATTAGGATTATCGCGAGTAGGCGGGTAATTAGTAACATCAAATTTTTTTTCACAAACGGGACAATCCGTACAATAGACTGCTATTGCTTCTTTTATTTTTTGCAATGATTCATGAAGTGTATCAAGTATTTTTTCTATTTCAAGTAATTCTTTGTTATAATCTTCCTCAAACTTTTCTTCCTTTTTAGTGTTTATAAAATCGTATCTTTCCCAAACCTCTTCCAATCCTCCCTCTCCCTCCCACTTCAAGCCAAGTTCGTGACAATTGTCTTTATCCATCGTCTTTATTTTAGACCATACTCTTTCTAGTGTCTGCCTTATTACATCCCGCTTAATGCTATTTTCCATGTCAGTCGCTACCTGTACTTTTTCATCTTCATCTTCAAAAATTCCCAAATCAATCATTTTAATAGCTCCGGTTTCAAATCTTTCTTTTAATGCAATTATTGAATCGACGTTTTGTCCTAAAAATATTTCTGAATAATGTTCTATGATTTCCTTTCGTGTTTCCTCTTCTGCCTTTTTTGCTTTTTCCACATGCTCTTGATTGGGAGTCCACCTGCCCATCATCATGCCGATAGGAGACTTTTCTTTGATTTTTTGACGAAAATAAGTTCCATTATGCTGAATTATATACTTCAAAAAAGGAATTTCTCGTAAAATATTTTCTTCCACTTCCCTTTGTTTCTGTTTATCTTCCAGATCATCTGAATCTAAGGTTGCCCAAGATTCCGAAGCAAATGCTAGGTATCTTGCAAAATCTAAAATTTTTTCTTTTTGTATTAATTCCCTTCTCTCTTCTGATGGAAATTCATTGACCATATTTTATTTCTTAATCGTTAATGTCCCCAGGTAAACAATATTACCTTCGTTGGGATCAACTAAAAGATAGCTGGCAGCGCGCGCTGTTGGCATTTTTTTAGTCACCCAACTTGCTCCGCCATCCACTGATTTATATATTGTTGAAGAAGTGCCGTAATAAATTTCATTTCCATTTTTTGGATTGATGGCTAGAGAATAAATTTGCACATCTCCGGAAGGGGTCAACAAATTCATCGCCTGCCATGTTTCTCCCCCGTCAGTCGTTTTTATCATCCCATATTTTGTATCAGCCAAAAAAGTATTATCTTTGGAAAGATCGGAAACCATATTCCTTACAGTCTTTGCTCCCTTAAACTCTTTTAATTTGGGGGTTAGGTCAACCCAAGTTTTTCCAGCATCAATTGATTTAAAAATTCCGTCTTTAGTTGTTCCTGCGTAAACAATCTTTCTATCTTTTTTGTCAACCAAAATTTTTACCAGACCGCTGTCAAACCTATTCGCCACGAGCCAACTGGCTCCACTATCAACTGATTTTAATAAATCTCCCGTGGCAAGACCGGCGTAGATTACCGAAGGATTATCCAGGTCAGTCGCCATTGTAGTTATTACTCCCTCAGCCCTTGAATCAACATAAGTCGCCTGCCATGAACGAGCGCAATCTATTGTTTTTAAAATTTTATTGCCAACTGCGGCATAAATCGCGCATTTATTTTTTGAATCAACGACTATATCATTAACTTTCCCGGAGGCCAAACCGGCGACCCTCTGCCACGATTCCGCACCGTCAAGCGTGTAGAGAAGACCATTGTTTGCTGTTCCAAGATAAATTGTTTTTGAGTCTTGCGGATCAAAGACCAAAACCGAAACATCAACATTGGCAATATTAACATTGCCTTTGACCGACGAAACCGCGATTTTTTGTTGCCATTTTTCGGCCTTATCAATTGATTTAAACACTCCGCCGGTTCCGCTTGTTTCACTTGATCCTTTTAGGCTGATACAGCTTGCTCCGGTAAAAACCAAAATGGCGAGCAAGGAGAAAAGAAGATAGACTTTTTTCATAAACACATAAATTTTATAGGTCTTCAGCCTGCCATGCAGGTCGTCATCCTGAACGCAGTGAAGGATCTCGGGCGAATGCCCGCAACATTCTTTTCTAGCCCGCATATGCGGGAGATTCTTCGCTCCGCTCAGAATGACGCAGAGAAAACCATTTATTTTGTTAAATTCTATAATAGCAACATCAGATTTTCCACAACAAGCCGCGGATTAAAATTTTCTCCAAGGTATCGGCTGGCTTTTTTTATTTCTCGGGACAGTTTAAAAAACAAACTTCCGTCAAAATTATCGGCTATTTTCTTTAACTCATTTTCAAAAACGGAATTAAAAACCAACTCTCGGCATCCATTTTGGAGCAATGCCATATCGCGTAAAAGTGTAAGCCAGACATTAAAAAAATTATTCAAAGAAGTGATCAGCTCTTGCGTATCTTTTTTTTCTTTAAAAACTTTTTCAAAAAAACTCATCTTCTCGGTAAAAGTTTCCGCGCTCATTGCCGTAATCAATCCCGTTGCTGTTTTTTTGTAATCGGAAAATGATGCCTCGCCCTCTTCATCTTTATTTTTCCAAAAATCAATCGCGAGTCCCGGTTTTCCCCAAGAGGCGCTGGCGAGATCCCGCGCGTCGTCTCGCTTGGCCCCCAGATCAATCAAGTGTTTATAAATTTCTTCATTGGCCACCGGAAAAAAATTAAAAACTTGGCAACGGGAAACCACTGTCGCGGGCAGAGAATTAACGCTCGAAGCGATCAAGATTATCACCGTTTTTGCCGTTGGCTCTTCTAAGGTTTTCAAAAGACTGTTAGCCGCCTCAATACTCAATAACTCCGCTTCTTCTATAATACCAATTTTATAGGAATTTAAAAAGGAGCTCAAGGATAATTTATGCTCCAGCTCCCTTATTTGCTCAATACCGATGTTTTTTGTTAATTTATTTTCTTTCTCGTTATATCCTCTTTCCACAAAATGGATGTCGGGATGATTGACAATTGTCTTTTGAAGCAGAATTTCTGAAAAATTTTCCGCGATTGTCCTTTTGCCCAGTTTTCTCGCTCCACAAAACAAATAAGCGTGAGACACGCTATCGTTTTTGATACTTCTTTCCAAAAAACTGACTATATTTTTATGACCGATAATGTTTTGCATAAGTTTAAATAATCAGCTACCAAACAACCACACAAAACTTGACATTTTCTCTATTTTATGTTTTAAATAAAGGAAAGGAGGCGAGAAATGAAGCGCTTTATGGTTCCGCGCACAGCTCATTGTCCTGACGGGCAATGAGCTGGGACGTTCATGGCCCCCGCATGAACGTCCTACGGAGAAGGGGGAGGAGCATCATCTTTAAATGCTCCTTATTTTTTACTTAAATTCTAGTATTTTTCTGCGACTTTCCAAACTAAATTAAAAATTGCTCGCAGAGAATCACTTATATTTTTATTTTCAATAATTACTCCTATGATTTTACCCCTGCAAACACTTATTGAAATTTTATTTCCATAAATAACAATTTCCGTTGAAAAAGAAAATTTATCTTGCGAAATATAACGTCTTTCAATCACTCCTTCTTTCTGTTTTAATATTGGACCGCTTTTGCTAGTATAAAGAACTTTTATTGGAATACTACCTATTCTTTTTAAAAAAGTATGCCTAAAATCATTATCACCAGGAGGAAAAATCTTATAATACTCGTCTAAGGATACTATTTCCTCTAAGCTCTCACACTTTGAGTTCAAAGCATCTTCTCGTATGGCTTCTAAACCATCTATACCTTCAAAAAATCTAACTTTTGGCTTTTCGTCGGCATTAGAAAAAATCATTTTCAATTCCGGGATCATATCACCAAGCTGTTTGATTTTTGTCCCGACTTCCGCCTCTTCTTTCTTAAGCAAAGTCATTAATTGATCCGGCGACTCGGCAGTAAAAAATCTCTTTTTTCCTTTTTCAAAAGAGCTCATCAATCCACGACCGATTAAGGATTCTATCATTACATAAGTCGTCGCCCTGTTCACTCCCGCCTTTTGAGCAATAACCTGAACCGGCGAGGGACCCAACTCCAAAGAAGACAAATAAACCTTTGCCTCTTTGTCTGACAAGCCTAATTTTTGCAATTCTTTATCTAGCATAAATTTTATTTCTAATTTTAATTGTTATTGAAGATTAACATAATTTGGGAGGGAAAGCAACTTAAAAAATTAGTTAAAAGTGTAAAGTTAAAAATTAAAAGTTACAGTCCAAAGTTAAAAATTGTCGTTATTTTAACCTTAAACCTTAAACCTTTAACCGTAACTTTTCACTTTGCATTTTTCACTTTTCACTTCAACAATCCTTCCCCCACTCTCCACACATCCCCTGCTCCCATTGTAATAACAACATCGCCACTTTTTACCTCTTCGGATAAAAAATCCACCACCTCGGGAATTGTCCCGAGATACAGGGCATCTTTGCCTTGTTTTTTTAATACTTCAACTATATCTCTGGAATGCACCTCGCCTATTTTTTCCCTTGCCGAGCCGTAAATATCAAGAACAATTATTTTATCCGCGTCATCAAAGGATTGAATAAAATCCGAAAGCAAAGCTTTTGTTCTGGAAAAGGTGTGTGGATGGAAAATGCACCAAATTCTATTTTCAGGATATTTTTCTCTCGCAGCCTTTAAGGTAACCCTGATTTCAGTCGGATGATGGCCGTAGTCATCTATAATCGTAATTCCATCAATTTCCCCTTTTATCTCAAATCGCCGCACTGTTCCCAGAAAACCGCCAAGCGCTCTTTTTATATCCTCCAGCCTATAACCGAGCTGTGAGGCTGTTGCAACGACCGCCAGCGCGTTTAAAACATTATGATTGCCAAAAAGTTTAGTTTTAAAAGTTCCTTGGGAAACATTACCCTTAAAAACATCAAATATTGTTTCCCCTCCTTCTAATTTAATATTTTTCGCTTGCCTCGCCGTAGTTTGACGAAGGCGGGCTTGCCATTCTCCATTATTTAGTCCATAAGAAATTATTTCGCAAGAAGCGTCCTTGGAAATTTCTTCTACTTTTTTATCATCAAAACACGCTGTTAAAAATCCATCTCGCGGAATCTTTTTGATAAAATCTTGAAACGCCAGAATATAATCATTCTCGGTTTTAAAAAAATCGGGATGATCATATTCAACACTGGTTAAAATTATTCCCAAAGGATCAAGATGCAAAAACTTATTTTGATATTCATCAGCCTCCACAACAATATTCCTTCCCTTGCCAACTCTAGCATTCCCACCGAATTGCGGCACAGCCGAACCAACCACGACCGTGGGGTCGGCTCCAAGCTCGGCCAAGACAAAACCAAGCATGGCCGTTGTTGTCGTTTTTCCGTGCGTACCCGAAACGGCGATACACTCCCCTTCTTTGGAAATCAAGCCAAGAGCTTCCGGATAGCTTAGAATCGGTATGTTTTTATTTTTCGCCATCGCCAACTCTAAATTATTTTCCGCGTAGGCGGTTGAATAAATTATTAGTTCAGGCTTTTCCGCTTCCAGATTGGCGAAATTGAAACCTTCGTAAACTTTTATCCCTCTCTTTTTTAATATTTCATCGGTAAAAAACTTTTCTTCTGTGTCCGAACCAACCACTTCCTTGCCCCTAGAATTAAAAATCTCGGCAAGAGCAGTCATGCCCACACCCTTTACCCCGATCATGTATATTTTTTTATAATCGTTCAAGTTCATATTTAGAGATATAAACTTATCACTTTTTAGCTATTGTGACAAGGTTCCATCCATCCCAGGGGCTAGTTTTTCTTCCCCTGTTTGAATAGAAATTTTCTATTATTTTAAAATTACTTTTTTTGACTAGACCTCTTAATTCCCTTAAAGTAAAAGCATGCACATACCTCCTCGCCTCCGCCTTCCCGGTCTCAAAATTTTTCCAAGGAATAAGCGCGTCAAAAAAATCAAGCTTACTTCTAAAAATAATTTTTAAAAAGATATTTTTAAGAACATGGGCTAAATAACTTTTTTGGAATAAATTCCAATTAGTCATAATCAAAATTCCATTTTCTTTTAAGGACCTTCCCGCTTTTTCAAGAACCTCTTGCCTTAATCTTTTCCCTGGAATGTGGTGCAAAACAGCAATCATGAAAATAACGTCGTATTTTTTAGAATCATCGAAATTAAGAACATCTCCAACGTAAAAACGGCGACTATTGCCCTCTCCCCATTCCTTTTTAGCCGCTTCTATTAATTTTTCCGAATTATCAATACCAGTATAATCAATTGACTTTTCCTTCAAAAATCCGTATAATCTACCATTACCGCAACCCAGATCCAAAACTCTATCCCCTTCCTTTATATACTTAACAAAAGTATCCGCTTCTCCCCAAAACGCTTTTTTGCGGGTTAGGGAAAAGCGGTCGGCAATTTTATTGTAATCATTGCTAACCTTCAACAATAATTCATTTTCTATTTCTTTCTTCATATTTTTTTATTCACAAAAAAATGCAAAATATCCTGGAAAAAATTGTTTATAAGCTTCTCGCGAAAAATCCTTCAACACGAGATGAACTGGCCGAAATCAAGCGTCAGGTTGCGGGAAAAGAAAAAATGGCTTCCCCTGGTAACGCTAAAATTTTTAATATTTATCAAAAACTTTTAAAGAAAAAAAAGATTGGACGAAATGAAAAGCTGGAAGCGATCTTAAAAAAAAGAGCAGTGAGGACAATCTCGGGGGTTGCTCCCGTGGCGATTCTTACCAAACCTTATCCTTGCCCCGGGAAATGCGCTTACTGCCCTACAGAAAAGGATATGCCTAAAAGCTATTTATCCAATGAACCGGCAGTAATGCGAGCTATTCTCTGCGACTTCAGCCCCGTCCGCCAAGTAAACGCGCGCATTAAGGCGCTGGAAGCAAACGGACATCCGACCGACAAACTGGAAATTATTGTGATCGGAGGGACATGGTCGGCTCTGCCCCCAACTTACCAAAAATGGTTTATAAAAAAATGCTTTGATACAGCCAACAATATTGATTCTAAAATCAAGAAAAAAACTAAAAATTTGGCCGAGGCGCAAAAAATAAACGAGACAGCTAAACACCGTATCATTGGCATCACTCTTGAGACGCGTCCGGATTTTATCACCCCTGAAGAAATAAGGCTAATGCGCGAGCTCGGATGCACAAGAGTTGAGCTGGGAGTGCAAAGCGTCTATGATTCTATTTTACAGAAAAATAATCGCGGACACAATGTTTCAAAAACAATAGAGGCAACCAAATTGTTAAAAGACGCCGGCTTTAAGATCTGCTACCATATGATGCCAAACCTGCCGGGATCAACCCCGACCCTGGATTTAAAAATGTTTAAGGAAATTTTTAATAACCCAAAATTTCAACCTGACATGATTAAGATCTACCCTTGCGTTGTTACGAAGGGATCCGAACTTTACAAATGGTGGAAAAGTGGTGAATACAAAAGTTATACAGAGTCCCAACTAATAAATCTTTTGATTAAAATGAAAAAAGTTGTTCCGATTTACGTTCGTATTAATCGTTTAATCAGAGATATTCCTACCACAAGTATTGAATCGGGAAACATGGTCTCCAATTTGCGAGAAGTTTTACAGAAAAAAATGCTTGGCGAAGGAGTAATGTGCAAGTGCATTAGATGTCGGGAAGTTGGACACCAAAAAAATCAAATATCAAATTTTAAATCTATCAAATTATTTACTACCGAATACCTCGCCTCTGGCGGAAAAGAATATTTTTTAAGTTTTGAGTCGCTTAACAGAAAAATATTGTATGCCTTTCTACGCTTAAGAATTACTGCAATAAATACTATTAATAATTTTAAAGAGCTTAAAGACGCCGCCCTTATAAGAGAACTTCATACCTTTGGCCACTTAGTGCCAATAGACGAAACATTTCTGGGAGCCAGCCAACACCTTGGTTTAGGAAAAAAATTAATGAATGAGGCGGAAAAAATAGTTAAAAAAAATAAACTAAAAAAAATAGCAGTAATATCTGGCGTTGGGGTAAGAGAATACTACAAAAAATTAGGGTATAAAAAAGAAAACACTTATATGGTAAAATACCTAGAGAACGATCTCTAGTTTTAAATCTTTAACCTTTAACTCAATATGAAGCAAGACGAAAATAAAGACCTTTTATTGGAAAATGTGCTTATCGCTTCCGGTCCGGTAATTATTGAATGCGACAAAGTTCTTTTAAATAAACATGGCGATAAAAAGGAATGGAAATTTCCGGGTGGAGATATTTATGAAAAATCAGGAACTTTTGAGGAATGGGCTATCCGACGATCCAAAGAGGAAATGGGAATTGATTGCGAAATTGTGCGACCACTAAAACCGATGATTTTATGGCACGAAGACAAAACAATTATTTTGATTCATTATTTAGCCAGAAGAATTTCGGATAAAATTGAACCGGCAAAATTTATAGATGCCTGGGATTGGGTTGATATCAAAAATCTACCGGAAGATTGCGCTCCGAATATAAAACCGGTGATTGACGAATATTTAAAGACGAGGTAAAAAAGTATATGATCTAATTTTTTATACAACCGATCAATTTTATTATCTTTAAATTTAATTATAATTTTATGACATATTTAAAAGAAACCGATCCCGAAATCGCAAATTTAATTGAAAAAGAAATAAACCGTCAAAGAAACGGGCTGGAAATGATCCCATCGGAAAATTTTGTCTCCTTGGCTGTGCTGGAAGCCCTGGGAAGCGTTCTGACTAATAAATATTCTGAAGGTTATTCGGGTAAACGTTACTACGGAGGTTGTGAATTTATCGATGGGGTGGAAGACCTAGCCATTTCTCGCGCCAAAGAACTTTTTGGCGCCGAGCACGTCAATGTTCAACCTTTATCCGGCGCGCCTGCCAATATTGCTGTTTATTTTGCTCTCTTGCAACCAGGCGACACCGTTTTGGGTATGGATCTTTCTCACGGCGGACATTTGACGCACGGCCATCCGGTTACCTATATGACAAAAATTTTTAATTTTGTCCGCTACAAAACCAATGCCGAGGGAAATATAGATTTGAATGATTTAAGAAAAATGGCCATTTTGCATAAACCAAAAATAATCTTAGTCGGCTATTCAGCCTACTCGCGAGAAATAGAATACGCAAAAATAAAAGAAATTGCCGATGAGGTTGGGGCCGTCACCATGGCTGATATTGCCCATATCGCCGGATTGATTGCCGCAGGAGAAATGAATAACCCTGTGCCAATTTTTGATGTTGTGACAACAACAACTCATAAGACCTTGCGCGGTCCGCGAGGTGGGATGATAATGTGCAAGAAAAAATTCGCTAAAGATATTGATAAATCAGTTTTTCCGGGATTTCAAGGCGGTCCGCACGAAAATAATATTGCTGCTAAGGCCATAGCCTTTAAAGAAGCGATGGAGCCAGCCTTTAGAGAATATGCGGCGCAAATTAAAAAAAATGCTAAAACCTTAGAACAAGAATTTAAAAAAATGGATTATAAAATATGTTTTGGCGGTACGGATAACCATTTATTATTAATTGATCTCACCAATAAAAATATCTCCGGAAAAGAGGCAACAATCGCTTTAGACAAGGCCGGCATCACTGTCAATAAAAATATGGTGCCGGACGACCCCAGGAGCCCCATGGATCCTTCAGGTATTCGCCTTGGCACACCGGCCATAACTACCCGCGGAATGAAAGAAAATGAAATGATAATTGTCGCAAGCTTAATTAATGAGGCCGTAATGAATTGGCAAAATGAAGATCTTCTTGCCGATATTAAAAACCGTGTTCTTAAACTAACTCAAAATTTTCCCCTTTATCCGGAATTGAATATCGCCTAAAAAAGGCACATAAAAGGGTGTTCCCGTATTTGCATGAATATTATTGATGGTAAAAAAATCGCCACGGAAATCCGCGACGGTGTAAAAAAAGAAATTTCCTCTCTCAGAATAACCCCGGGCTTGGCCGTTATTTTAGTTGGCGCTGATCCAGCCTCACATCTTTATGTAAGTTTAAAAGAACGAGCTTCAAAAGAGGCTGGAATTCACTTCGAAAAATATTTATTTTTTGCCACCGAACCGCAAGAAAAAATAATCCAAAAAATAAAAGATTTAAATGCTGATCCTAAAATTAATGGAATCCTCGTCCAACTTCCATTGCCTTCGCAATTTAATGAAAATAAAATTATAGAGAGTATCAGTCCGGAAAAAGACGTTGACGGCTTTCATCCAAAAAATATTGAGAAATTACTTTCCGGAAAAAAAACTATCGTCTCCCCTCTTATTTCCGGCATAATGGAATTAATAGGATCAACTGACAAAGAAATTAAAAACAAAAGAATCGCCATTCTAGCCAATAGCAAAATTTTTGCCGAGCCTCTTCAAAAAATGTTCAAAGGGAGCGACGTTCGAATAACTCTTTCCCCTGCCGATCCCGAGCCATTTGTCCGCAATGCCGACATTATAATTATCGCCCTTGGACGACCGAATTTATTAAAAGGAGATATAATAAACAAAGAGGCTATTATCATTGACATCGGGACAAATCATCTCCCCGACGGATCAACAACCGGGGACGTTGATATTGAATCTTTTCGAGAAAAAAAATGTTGGGTAACTCCTGTCCCCGGTGGCGTTGGTCCCATGACCGTGGCTATGCTTTTGCATAACATCTTAGAGATGGCGAAAAACCAATCTGGCGTATCCCCAGAGTGATTTCCTTCAATTTTGTTTTTTCCAAAAAAATGCACAGCGCTTTATGGCTATGCATTTTTATTATTTTTTCTATTTTCCCAAAATGAAGTTTGTTTTAACCAATCTCCGGAAAAACCAATTTATAAACTATACCCAAAATAAAAATAGCCATTAATAAATAAATTACAAGTGCGGAAATCCGGATACTGTATTCCGGTTTTCTTTTTCCTATTTTTTTCGCCTTTTTCCAAATCAAAATGATCAGTAGTCCTTCAAACCCGCTGAAAATCGCCCCCACCAAAGCAATCATCGTTATAAAATTGGGTTGGTTTAACAAAAAAATTATAAGAGGAATAAAACAAGCCAATACCCAAGCTAAAAATCTATTTAATTTAAAATCCTGCTCAAAGGTATCTTTTAAATTCAAACCTAGGACTAAAAAAGAAGTGGCAATCGCCAAAAATCCGAAAACCGCCCCTAGAAAAATTATTTTGTTTCCCAAGGCTCCACTAAGACCGCTTATTGCTTCTATTGTTGTGTTCTCTCCACTGACTCCGATAACAACAAAAGCGAAAAGTATGGTAATAACAATAGGAATCAATGTCCCCCATTTTATAGCTTTTTCCAAGTTTTTTTCTTGTCCTTTTAACATTTCTTTCATCTGCGGAATCGCTGCCGCTCCTCCGAGGGCAAAAAGAATCACCCCATAGGGAAGAAAAATATTTTGAATATTTGTTATTTGCAGGTTTGGATACCAGACATGAGGCAAGCCTAAAAAGAAAATTACACCTATAACAACAAGAAGAATAGCCGTCATAAAAAACTCAACATAAGAAACCAGCTTTAGACCCGACAAAACAAGAAGAGATGAAGCGCCCCAAAAAACAAGCTGATAAGCAATAAGGCTCCCGCCGATTACGGGTGACAAAATCATTTCCAAAAATTGACCGCCAATGATTACATAGGCAATGATTGCTCCCCAAAAAGATAATACTTGGGTGATACTGGCGATTACTTTTCCCCATTTTCCGAGATAGATTGAGGCATAGCCAACAAGCCGATGCTGTCCTTTAGTGCGCAGAGTCACTTCTCCGTAAAGAAGATGAACCATGAGCAAGATAGCGCCGATCACCCAAATATAAAAAAACCCGGTAATAAAACCAACTTCTTTGATGGCATAAGGAATACCAAAAATTCCCACTCCGATTATCATGCCAATAAGCGCGGCGACCGTGTGATAAAATTTTTTTGTCATATTGTTAATTAATTATAAAATAAATAAATAATAACAGCAATATTTCTAACTTTTTTGAATTTGGTATATAATAAAAAAATGCGTATAAAATAAAAGATGTTGCATGAAAATTGACTTCTTGGATAAAATAAACGAAAAAGAAATAAAAAAAAGGCCGCTCTATATAAGATCGGCTGTTGTTTTAGCTATAATAACTCCTTTATTCTTTTTCCAACTGACTTCAATCGGCAATCTCTTCCGTCCTTTTTTCAGAATGAACCAAAACTTAGAAAATACTGAATTTCAAAATATCGCGGAATGGGTCGGACAAATCGGTCAAATAATCAGAAGTGGTGATAAGTCGCTCGAAGGAGAAAGAGATGATCGCATTAACATTCTTCTTTTGGGAATGGGCGGAGCGGGGCACGACGGAGCCTATCTTACCGATACCATGATTTTGGCGAGTATAAAAACAAAAGAAAAAAAGATATCAATGATTTCCATTCCACGCGATCTGACTGTCCCCATCGACGGCTACGGCTGGCGAAGAGTAAATAATATCAACGCCTTTGCCGAGGCAAAAGAAAAAGGTAGTGGCAGTCAAACTACCGCAAAAACTCTTAGCCAAATTTTCAAGATTCCCATACATTATTATATAAGGGCTGATTTCAAGGGATTCCAGAAGCTGGTTGATCGGTTGGGCGGGGTTTCTGTTTACGTGGATCGAGCTTTTGTTGACAACCAATACCCCACTCTTGATGAAAAGTACCAAGTTCTTACTTTTAACGAAGGTTGGCAAGTTATGGATGGCGACAAGGCTCTAAAATTTGTCCGTTCAAGACACGGCTCAAACGGCGAAGCTTCCGACTTTGCCAGAAGCAAACGCCAACAAAAGATTTTAATAGCTTTGAAAGATAAAATTTTCTCTTTTAGCACTATCTTCAATCCGCTGAAATTACAAGGAATCTACAGCGATATTAGTAGCTCCATTGACACAAACCTAAAAATGTGGGAGATTATGAGACTGAGAAAAATCATTGAGAGCATTGACACAAGCACAATTATCAACAAGGTTATAAGCGATGAAAAAGGTAATTTTTTAGTGGCGGCAAATATTGACGGAGCTTATGTCTTACAACCCAAAACCGGTAATTTTGATGAAATTAATTCAATGATAAAAAATATTTTTGAAAGTACTGAGCCCAAGGAAGAACACAAACCGATTCCACTTAGAGTAGAGGTACAAAATGGAACAAAGAAAAATGGCTTGGCTTCAAAAACTTCAAAAGACATAGAAGGTCTTGGATACGAGGTAACTAAAATTTGTAACGCTATAGAGCAGGATTACGAAAAAACGATTATCTACGACCTTACGGCAGGAAAGAGAAGAAAAGAACTGGATATTTTAAGAGAAAAATTAAATGCCGATGTTTCCTTTTCTCCACCGTCATGGCTTGTAAACCCGGCGACCCCATCCCAAGTTGATATTGACACTCCTTCTCCGATAAGCAATGAATCGCCTATAGATTTTTTAATAATACTGGGAGCTAATATTGAATAAAGCCTCGTCCCCTAATAATTGGGCTAAAGCTAATAGTATGATAGAAATAGAAAATAAACCGACAATAGCTATAGTCGGACGGTCTAACGTAGGAAAATCAACTCTCTTTAATAAATTAATTGAGAGGCCAAAAGCGATTGTTTTCCCCGTAGCCGGAACAACTAGAGATAGAAATTACGGCCGAGCCCTTTGGCAGGGATATGAGCTTATTTTTGTTGATACCGGTGGCATAGAAGATTCTAAGATTATTGACAAGGAGATAAGAAAACAAGTTGATATTGCTATAAAAAAAGCGCATCTGCTTCTTTTTGTAGTTGATTTGAGGGATGGACTAATGCCTCAAGACGTAAAAATATCCAAAATTTTAAATAAGTTAAAAAAACCGGTTATTTTAGTCGGCAATAAGGCAGATACTCCTTCTCTAAGAATGCTATCGGAAAACAAGGAGTGGTTGCGATTGAATCTGGGAACGCCTGTCGCGGTTTCCGCTTCTATGGGAATGGGCACGGGAGATCTTTTGGATAAAATATTCGCGAAAATAAAAGAAAACAAAAACCCATTGGAAGAAATTTCTAAAAACGACGGCGAAGAAATAATCAAAGTGGCGATTGTCGGAAAACCAAATGTGGGCAAATCGTCTCTGCTCAATACTCTTTTGGGACAAGAAAGAGTTTTGGTAAGCGACGCGCCTTTTACCACGCGCGAGCCACAAGATATTTTATTAAGACAAGATGGCCAACTTTTTCTTCTGATTGATACTGTCGGAATGAGAAAGTCTGCTAGAGTGGAATCCGGTTTGGAAAAAATAGGAGTAAAAAGAAGTATAAACGCGATAAGAAGAGCTGACGTTATTATTTTCGTTACCGAAGTGGACAAACCATTAACCATCCAAGACAAACACTTATCTCAAGTTATTCTGGAAAGCAACGCCGGACTGATCATCGTCGCGAATAAATGGGATCTTATCCCAGAAAAAAATACACAGACAATGAATTACTATATTGATTATTATCATCGTTTTTTTCCATATTTAAATTGGGCAATGATAGCGCCAGCTTCGGCAAAAACCGGAGAAAAAATAAAAAAAATACTTGATCTGTCCGCTTTGGTCAATAAAAAAAGAAATCGCTACGTAGATTCGGAAGAATTAAAAAATTTCTTAAAGAAAACTCTTCTGCAACATAAAGCCATAATCCATCGCAAAAAGAATATGAGCGCGCGACCAAAAATTGTCGGTCTGACTCAAGAAGGAAACCGCCCGCCGAAATTCAATTTACTCACTACATCAAAAGAAAAACTTCCCGAAGGTTTAGTTAAATTTATTGAAAAAAGATTAAGGGAAAATTTTGACTTTACCGGCACTCCCATAAAAATGGAAGTGAGGCAGATAAAAAAAGGCGATTTTATCAACCAACAAATATAATTATGAAAATAATTATCGGTCTCGGCAACCCCGGTTCAAAATACGACAAGACAAGACACAATGTCGGCTTTGATCTTGTTTCTTTTTACGCCGATTCGGAAAAGTCCCATTTCTCCGAATGGAAAACAAACAAAAAATTTGATTCCGAAATAGCCGAAGGAAAAATAAACGGAGAAAAAATAATTCTCGCTAAGCCCCAGACTTTCATGAACGACAGTGGCCGAGCGGTTTTTAATATCGCTAAATTCTATAAAGTTGCGCCTCGGGACATTCTTGTCGTTCACGACGACATTGATTTGCCGTTGGGAAAAATAAGAATAAAAAAAACCGGATCATCCGGCGGGCACCGCGGAATTGAATCCATTATTGAATCTTTGGGGAGCGAACAATTTATTCGTTTAAAAATCGGCGTTGGCTTTCCGGAAAATAAAAAAATTGACGCCGCAAAACTTGTTTTGAAAAAAATATCCAAAGTCGAAAATAAAATTATTGATGAAACAAAAAAAAGAATTGCCGAAGCAATCTCAATGATTATGGAAAACAAAGAAGATGAAGCAATGAATCGTTTTAACTAAGTCGTTTTAAAATTGGATTTTTTCCAAAATTCCGCCTACCAGCGTAAAGACCTTTCCGAGAACGGAAAAATCTTTAACTTCTGGCTACTTACTAGGTTAGGAGGGGTAACTTCGCTTTCACCGCTAATAGACGGAACCCTGAAACAAATCATACTTCCTTAATACTACCATCATTTTCAAAATTTTGTCAAAGAGAAATAACATAATTATCTTTTTCCTCTAGCCGTGGAGAAAACCAGAAAATGAACCTTAATGAAGACATAAAATATTGGGTTGCCTTTTCAAGAGTTCCAAAAATTGGAGCGACTCGGCTCGCGCGATTATACGGTTTTTTCAGTTCAATGCAAGAGGCCTGGCAGGCTTCTTTTTCTGACTTAATGTCCTCCGGATTGGAAGAAAAAATCGTTAATGAATTTTTTGCGGAAAAAAATTCCATTGATCCCGACGCGGAATGGAAAAAATTAGAAAAAGAAAATATTAAAGTAGTTACGATAGGCGACAAACATTATCCGAAATTATTAAAAGAAATTTGGAATCCCCCATCGCTCCTCTACTACAAGGGAACTTTACCGGAAAACGAAGAATATACTATCGGAGTTGTCGGCACGAGAAAAATAAGCAACTATGGAAAACAAATTATTCCTCAAGTCGTCAATGATCTGGTAAAAAACGGTTTTACTATTGTGAGCGGTCTGGCTCTTGGTGTTGATGCTTTGGCGCATAAGACGACTGTTGATTGTAAAGGAAAGACTGTCGCTGTACTCGGATCGGGAATAGACGAACAAAATATTTATCCGACTCAAAACAGATATCTCGCTTCTGAAATAATAAAAAATGGCGGAGCGGTTATTTCCGAATATCCACTCGGCACCATAGCCTTCCCGGGAAATTTTCCCTTTCGCAACAGAATAATTTCGGGACTATCGCTCGGCACGCTTGTTATTGAAGCGGCTGAAGAATCCGGAGCTCTTATTACTGCCAAATACGCCCTGGATCAAAATAGAGAAGTTTTCGCCGTGCCCGGCAGTATTTTTAGCCCGACCTCGGCTGGCCCGAATAAATTGATTAAGATGGGAGCGCGAGTTGTTACCTCAATTGATGATATTCTCGAAACTCTTAACTTGGCAAACGCGACTGAATTTATCAAGAATAAAAAAATCATTCCGCAGTCGCCGGAAGAAGAAAAAATCTCCACTATTTTGACTCAAGAACCTATGCATATTGATAAAGTAATCTTAGGATCGGGGCTTGACGCCGCGAGAGTTGGAGCTATACTTACACTTATGGAAATGAAAGGTCTCGTAAAAAACTTAGGTGGAATGAATTATATTATAATAAAATAATCTTATATGAATTTAGTCATCGTGGAATCTCCAACAAAAGCAAAAACTATTTCCCGTTTTTTAGGGAAGGATTTTGTAGTTAGATCTTCCTTTGGACACTTGAGGGATCTCCCGCAAAGAGAGATGGGAATTGACATAGAAAATAACTTCAAACCCCATTATGTTGTCCCCAGAAAAAATCAAAAAATTGTCACTGAACTTAAAAAATTTGCCGGAAAAGCAAAATATATCTACTTTGCGTCTGATGAGGACCGTGAAGGAGAAGCTATTTCTTGGCACTTGGCAGAAATTTTAAAACCAAAAAAAGATCAATCAAAAAGAATCGCTTTTCATGAAATCACTGAAGAAGCTATTCTTCGCGCCATAGAAAACCCGCGAGAGATCGACCAAAATATGGTGGATGCCCAACAAGCTCGGCGCGTTTTGGATCGCTTGGTCGGCTACGAAATATCCCCTTTTCTTTGGAAAAAAATAACCAAAGGACTGTCTGCTGGACGCGTCCAATCGGTCGCTGTACGACTTATCGTAGAGCGAGAAGGGGAAATAAAAAAATTTGTTCCGGAAGAATATTGGGATATTTCCGGAGAATTCAAAAAAGAAAAAGGAGAGGAAAATATCACCGCCAAACTGAATAAAATAAATGGAGAAACTTTAGATAAATTTTATATAAAATCAAAAGATGGCGCGGATAAAATATTAAAAGATCTGGACGGTTCTCTTTATTCAGTCAAAAATATTGAGAAAAAAGAAACAAAGCGCTCTCCCCACCCGCCATTTACAACTTCCACCTTGCAACAAGAGGCGAACAGACGCTTGGGATTTTCCGCCAAACAAACCATGATGCTCGCCCAACAACTTTACGAAGGAGTTGACTTGGGAAGCGCCGGATCGGTCGGTCTTATCACCTATATGAGAACCGATTCCTTAAATTTGGCCGAGAAATTTTTAGAAGAAGCAAAATCTTTTATTTCAAAATCTTTTGGAAAAGAATATTCTTCCGCCGCGCCAAAAAAATATACAACAAAATCAAAACTGGCCCAAGAGGCGCACGAAGCAATCAGACCGACGAATGTTTCCAATGATCCGGAAAAAATAAAAAGCTATCTGAATGATAATCAATATAAACTTTATAATTTGATTTGGCGCCGAGCGGTCGCCTCGCAGATGCCGGAAGCAGTTCTTACGAGTACCGCCATTGATATTGCCGCGGAAAAAAATAATTTAGAAGATGAATATACTTTTAGAGCGAACGGATTGGTAGTCAAATTTGATGGGTTTTTAAAAGTTTATGGAACAAATCAAGAAACCATTCTTCCCGCCTTTTCTCTTGAAGAAGTTTTGCAACTTATCGGATTAACGCCGGCGCAACACTTCACCGAACCTCCCAGCCGTTATAGTGATGCTTCTTTAGTTAAAGCTCTGGAAGAATACGGCATCGGTCGTCCATCAACTTACGCGCCGACCATTTCTACGATTATTGAGCGGGGCTATGTGGAAAAAATAGAAAATAGAAGATTAAAGCCAACAGATATCGCTTTTGTGGTTAATAAAGTTTTAGAAGAACATTTCCCACAAATTGTTGATTATCAATTTACGGCAAAAATGGAAAATAATCTTGATGAAATCGCCGAAGGAAAAAAAGAATGGGTACCGGTCATCAGCGACTTCTACGGACCTTTCAAAGAAAATCTGGAAAAGAAGTATAAAGAAATAAAAAAAGTTGAAGAGGAGACCGACGAAAAATGCGAAAAGTGCGGAGCGCCAATGGTGATTAAGATGGGAAGGTTTGGGAAATTTATGGCCTGCAGCGGATTTCCGGAATGTAAAAATATAAAATCATTGAAAAAAAAGGGGGCAAACGGAGAAGAAATTGCTCCCGAGACCACTGACGAAAAGTGCGAGAAGTGCGGGGCGCCGATGGTGATCAAGATGGGGAGGTTTGGGAAATTTTTATCTTGCAGCAAATATCCTGAATGCAAAAACATGAAGCCTATAGTTAAGTCAACCAATATCCCCTGCCCGCAATGCAAAAAAGGAGAAATCGTGGAGAAAAAATCAAAGAGAGGCAGAATCTTTTTTGCCTGCAATCAATATCCTGACTGTAAATTTGCTCTTTGGTCCCGCCCCACTGGCGAGGCCTGCCCGAAATGCAAGAGCCTTTTGGTTTACGGAAAAAATGATACTGTTGCTTGTTCCAATAAAGAGTGTGGTTATGCAACAGCCTCTGCGTAATCTAACAAAAAGCACCAAATCCAAAATCACAAGCTCCAAATAAATTCAAATATCTAATGCTCAAAATTCTAAACAACAGTTGTTTTGAACATTTGGATTTTGGTTATTGTAATTTATTTAGGATTTGTAATTTTGGATTTGGTGCTTTCTCGTTTTATTTTTATTAAAGAGACTTCAACCTCTCCATCGTCTCTCTCGCGCACTTTTCCCAACTAAACTTCTGCACCCGCATCAATCCCCTTTCCCGTAAATCATTTTTTAATTTATCATCTGACAAAATATTATAAATTCCCTCGGCCATTTCTTCCGGCGAGTTTGGATTAAAAAAATTAACCGCCTCGCCACCGATCTCGCGGAGCGCGGGAATGTCCGAAGCAAGGACTGGTACACCACACGCCAGAGCCTCAAGTATTGGTATTCCAAACCCTTCGTAAAAGGATGGGAAAACAAATAATTCCGCGCCGGATAACAAATAGGGTAAATCTTCTTCGTCCACCCAGCCGGGTAAAATAATCTCCCCGCTGTCATTTCGAGCTTGTCGAGAAATCTCACCCCCTGCAATATTCAAGTTATGAGATCCCTCGACAAGCTCGGGATGACGAATTAAACTAGTTCGTTTTGAATTTGAAAAATTTAACATCTCTTTCTCCACTTTCTCATAGCCAAACCCGCGAGAACCAACTAAAACTAATTTCAAATCACGAAGCGATTCGTGTTTATTTTTTAAAATAGAAAACGCTTGAACCAACCCGGGCGTATTTTTTTTACCTTCCAATCTACCGATATATAATAAATACGGCGAATTAATTTTATATTTTTCTAAAACTTTTTCTACAGCTGATTTGTCGCTTATTATTTTATAGCGCTCACTGTCATGGCTATTGTAAACAACTGCCACTTTTTCCGGAATAATTTTTGTGTATTTAATCAATTCATTTTTGGTAAATTCTGAAACCGTAATAATTTTCGTAGCATTTTTTACAGCAAAATTAAGCGCAAATTTATGGTATATTTTTTCTAACCATCCGTAGGCCTTAGGAAAATTAATGAAACCCAAGTCATGAACCGTGGTAACGACTTTTTTGGGATGGATAATGGGAATAGTGTGCGCTGGTATAAAAAGAATATCAGGCGGACGGCGCCACATTTCCCAAGATAATCTAATTTGTGTCCAAAATCTTTTCGGAGACCAAGCTAAAACTCTGCTTTCCCAATTTCGCGGTAAAATTCCTAAATCTCCTCGCAATGGTTCGGCGGAATATAAAATAAACCCCGCGTCCCTGTATTGCGGGGCTATTTTTTTTAATTCTTGGATTAGGTGATATGAATACCACTCCGTTCCGGTTTTTTTAATTTTATTAGCCCGCGAGGCGTCGATTCCGATAAGGATTGACATAATAATAATGCGCTATAGTAAACTGTTATCCTTTCTCATGCATGGAGGTGAAAGATGACAACGATAGGTAGGAATATAGAAAAAAACGAAAAAAATCCTGATCGAAAAGAATTGGAAGCGGTAATGGCCAATGTGCTTAATGGTCACCCCTTCGAAAATATTTGTTTCTATTTCAAAGGAGAGGAGGGAGAGGAAAAAATAGAAATAAAAATAGAAAGGTAAGGAAAACAAAAAGTGGAGGCTTCGAAGTGACGGGGACGGCAAACCTTTTCCTTTCTCGGGAAGAAGCGGAAATGATCGTCATCCTCGTCTATTGGCCAGAGAAGGGGGAGGGAAGATTCTCAATCTCCTATCCTCCCTTCTGATATCTTCACAAAAAACAACTTGCCCGCCGCATTTCTTTACAGGAGGTACAAGAGAGATGCGGTTTTTTATTTATGTTTATTATTCCCACAACGCACCCCTCTAAACCTCTAGCGAAAGAGGAAGATAAAAATCTATATTTAAAGAAGAGAGGATTCCCGCCTGCGCGGGAATGACAAACAGGAGCTGAAAATAGGAATTACAAAAAAGAGAGATGTGGCTCAACTTTAAATTTTAAACCGCAACTTTTCATTTTTCATTTCTCACTTTTAACTTATCTTGTCGCCAAAATACTCCTCTTGTAAGACTCTAAATTTTCCAAGGCAATACCAGTGCCTTTCGCCACGCAAAGAAGCGCGTCGTTGGCAACATAGGTGGCAATGCCGGTTGCTTGAGATAATAATTGATCAATGTTTCGTAAAAGCGCGCTCCCACCAGACAAGACCATTCCTTTCTCTATAATATCGGCGGAGAGTTCCGGAGGGGTGGCATGAAGCACTTCGCGAACAGCGGCGATAATTCCATCCAGTTCATTGGCAATAGCGTCAGTAACATCGTCTGATGTCACAATTATCGTTCGAGGAAGACCGGTAATCATGTCGCGACCGCGAACTTCCATTTTTAATTTTTCTTCAAGGTATAAGGCCGAACCAATTTCAATCTTAATTTGCTCGGCAGTCCTTTCGCCGATCGCAAGACCGTATTTTCTTCTTATAAAATCAGCAATGGAAGTATCAAGTTTATTACCACCGATTCTAACTGAAGCGGAAGAAACTATTCCGCCCAAGGAAATAACGGCCATTTCGGCTGTCCCGCCGCCTATATCAATAATCATGTGCCCTGAAGCGCTCCCTATGGGGATATTAGCGCCGATGGCGGCGACTATCGGCTCCTTAATGACATAAGCCGCCTTGGCCCCGGCAGTGATCGTAGCGTCAATAACCGCTCTTTTCTCCGTGGAAGTGATGCCGGCCGGCACGGCAACCATAACTTCCGGCCTAAAAAGACGCACCCCGCCCAGAGCTTTATTGATAAAATATCTAAGCATTGCCTCTGTCGTTTTATAATCGGCAATAACTCCATCTTTTAGCGGACGTCTTGCAACAATCGTCTCCGGGGTTCTACCCAACATCTCTTTTGCTTCATGCCCCACGGCTAAAATTTTTCCATCATGAACGGAGATAGCCACAACAGAGGGTTCATTTACAATGATCCCTCTTTTGGGAATGTGAACTAAAACATTTGTTGTCCCGAGATCAATCCCGATTTTTTTACGAAACATAATAGACAAGATAAAGCACTAAATTCGAAGCACCAAATCCTAAATAAATGCAAAATACAAAATTCAAATGTTCAAAAATATCAGTTATCAGCTAATCCCTAAAATCCAACTTCAAAACTTTTATCTATATTAAGATCTGTCTCAACATTATAATCACCATCTCCCCATCTCTTTTTCTCTTCTCCCGGCCGAGCGTATTTGATATTTTTATCAAAGTCAAGATCTAAAGTCAAGGAATTAATTTCCGCGCCCGGTTGCCTTTGAACAAATAATGTATACAGATCTCCAGCAATAGATTTACTTATCTTTTGAGGCAGAATATATTCAAAACTCAACGTTTTTGTTTCTCCCGGTTCAACCGAAATAAAGGCGCCAAAATAGGTTTTATCAAATTCATTACCAATATCTATTTTTCCCGAACGACGTCGAGGATCCAGGGTTTTATCATTTTCCATAGTCCCGCTACCAGCAACAAGGACACTGCCATTCGGAACATAAACGCGGGTATAAGTTCTATAACGAGTGGTTTTCCAAGTAAACGATCCATTATTTTTATATTTTATTTCAACTTTTGCATGGGTCTTTCCATCCTCATTTTCAAAAATAGAATAACTGATATTTTTATCCATTACGCCATCTGTTTTATAGGCTCCGAGGTTGGCATCCACAACCATCAAATAGTCACCCTCAACTCTTTTTATTTCTCCACCCCATCCTTCTTTCAAAATCAAATCCTCTAAAATTAAATCTTCGCTCCAAATTAGAATATCTTTTTCCGCGAAAGCGCTTTTAACAACTTTGATAATTTCCGGCCAACGCGCCGCTGGCAAACTGGCGACTTTTTTAAATATTTCGTCGGCCAAATCTCCAACTATATCTTTTCTATTTGCCTCAGGTATCCCCTTTTCATAATATTCCTTTTCAACTTTGTATTGCAAAACCTCCATCAGATTAGAAGCGGAAAATGTTTCATCTCCCAATTTAATATCCCCTATCTGTTTTAAAACATTTTCAATAAAGTCGGGAGTTATGGCCACAACCGTATCTATTCCCCTTTCTTCTCCTCCTTCCGCGTAATAAAACCACTTTGCCTTTGCCGCCGCATCAGGAAAATTAGGCGACCAGTTGGAATCTCTTAAAAATAATTTTTTAACATCCAAATATTTTAAAAGAGGAGCCGGAGGTTCAACCTGTAAATCAGACTTTCTGTCCAAAGTGTAGATATTGTCAGTTTTAAATAATTTTATTTCCCCATCTTTTATTCTGACTATTCCATAAGTCCCGATAAAACCTCCCGTCGGACGCAACTCATCATTGTTTTGAAGAAGAAACAAATAGGTTTTTTCTTTCGGATATCCTGCCATATTTGGCAATATCCGAGCCATCGGGACCGCTTTATTAATTGTTGTTTGCAATTTTAATAATGCTTCTCGCATCGGTTCAATGTTATCCAAAATTTTACCGATAACCTTATCTTCTCGTATTTCATCAATAGATAAAAAAGCTAAATCTATCTTTTGTTTTGCCGTTTCAAGAGCAGGGCCCGCCTTACTTATTCTTTCCAAGATATCTCTTTTTTGTTTAGCGGCTATTTCAATAAAACTTTTTTCGTCATCAATCGGTAACTTATCTAAAATCAAGAAAGCATCCAGTCCACCACCCAAAACATCGTCGGCAACTTCCACAAGGTCACGCAGGGCGGTAATGGTTCCAACTCCGGCATCAAGCATGTTAGAAACTGCCCCATACTGATATTTTATCCAAGGAATCTTTTTAGAAAAAACTAAACCGGCAAAACGAAGTCTAGCGCTCTCAAAATTATTTTCCGCGATAGCTAAACAGGTATCAGCTTGCTTAAAATTCAACTTTTCCACTTCACTGGCCGCAATCTCAAGGTTAGCTTTTCCCGCTTTTGACAATTTGTAAACATCATTTATCGCCCAAAAATAAAAAGCCAATAAGATCAAACTGACAAAAACGGCGATGAGAAATGCATAGAGAATAATTCTAAGAAACAAAAAAAGCCTCCTCTTCTTTAGGGCGTCGCGATCTTTGCCAAAAAAACTTAAAAAATTATCGGCATTTATCATTGAAGCGATTATTATAATTTGGTTATTTGAACTTCGCCAACCTTGTTCTCAAATCCCCATTTTTTAAAATAGGTTATCCAGCTTTTGATATGAATGCGAGTGGTTTTTTTAAAAATTCCGTTCCACCATTTGCCATCCGCTGATTCTCTTCTGTGAAAATGAATCATCGAAACTTCCGGATAGTAGACCACCTTCCATTTATTTTCCCACATACTGCGACATAAGTCCACATCGTCAAAATAGGCAAAATAGCGCTCGTCAAGAAGCCCTAAACCGCTCAAAGCTTCCTTACATATCAAAAGGCATCCACCAAGCAACCAATCAACTTCTCTTTCCGAACTATGATCCCAGTCTTTCATGAGATATTTGTCCAATTCTTTTTTGGCAAAATCAATTTTTCCCAAAGGTGTACGCCTAAAAACCGGTATCCAAAAACTTGGCAAGCGATAACAAGAATCTTGTAAAGTTCTGTCCGGATTTAAAAGCTTCGGAGCGACAATACCCACGTCTCTGTGGGTGTCCATATAACTGACTAATTTTTCAATAGACTCCGGAAAAATAATAATATCCGCGTTCATAATCATAACATACCTTCCTTTGGCTTCTTTTATCCCCAAATTATTTCCGGCGGCGTAGCCCAAATTTCTATCCGAAGCGATAAATTTGGTTTCCGAAAATTCTTCTTTCATCATTTTTCCCGTGCCATCGCCCGAGCCGTTATCAACAACTATTATTTCATAATTCAATTTTGGAGAAACTGCTTTTATCACCCTCAGACACTCTCTTAAGAGGCCTTTTGTTTTATAATTTAAGATAATTATTGATACATCAAGGGGATTCGTCGCCCTGATCGCAACAACATCTCTGCTCTTTTTTTCTATCTTCTTTACTATCTCCAAGCCAAACCATTTGGTAATATCTTTTGTCCTGACTTTTTTCTTTTCAAGAATTATTTTTCTTTTCTTGTATATCTTGGGCAACTTTTTAAAAAATTCCACTAAACATTTTAACGTGCTTGTTTCAAAGATTAAGATATAGCCAAACTTTTTAAGCTCATAAACAAAAATCTGCGAAAAAGATCTTAAAATAACCGGCCAGGTTAAATTTTTTATCAAGAAAAACAAATGATTTTTATAGGAATGATAATTAACAAAATCTGACTTATTCTTTCTATTTTTAATAACATCCGCATCTTCCGTGCCATTAGTTCTCGCGGTTCTGTCGTGATAAGCTTTAGCTTCCGGAAGAAACCACGCCTTCCAGCCAAAAAGTCTTAGGCGATACGCCAGGTCAACATCTTCTTTGTAGCTAAAAAAATCTTCATCAAAAAACTGTTCATCGCCGAGCATTACCTCCTTTAAGGCTTTTCTTCTGTAAATCGGGGCAGCGCCCGAAACACCAAAAACCTCGGCGGGATAGCTCCATTTTTCTCCGTCTTTTTCTTCTCCTCCCAGTTCAATAACTCTGTGGCTTCTAAAAATTTTTAGTCCGGCTGAATCCAAAAATTCGGTTTTTTTATTCTCATTAAAATCCCAACGCAATAATTTTCCGGTTACTACTCCTGCGTCTTCATTTTTATCCATAAAATCGACTACTTTTTCTAAAAAATCCGGCTCTAGAATTATGTCTTGGTTCAACATTAAAACATAATCACTCTCCGACATTTTGAATGCTTGATTGTGTCCTCCGGCGAAGCCAACATTTTTTTCATTAAAAATAATTTTTGTGTTGGGGATCAATGGATTAAGACTTTTTAAATATTCCACCGTTCCGTCGGTTGAACCATTATCTAAAATTAATAGAGAAAAATCTCTGAAAGTTTGTTTCGCGATGGAATCCAAACAAAAAGGTAAATACTTTTTACCATTCCACGCCACTAAATTGATTGTAATTTTCATAAAATTTATTTATAGCTTATAACAAGCTTTTTAAATTGTTCCTTAAACTAACTAACCGAAGAAATTATATGATTTTTTTGGCAGAAACTGTTTGAGCCTATTTGGCGAGTTTTTCTGCTGAAAGAATCATATAATTTCTGAAGTTAAAAAAACTTAATATGAATTTATTATATAACTTATTTTCTCGCTTTTTCGGTGACAGCAAACCCAAGATGTTTCCCAATCATTAGTCTCGTCTGCGCCTCAATTGCCGGAATTGATCCAAAAAAGATTAAAGCGATCGGTAAAAATATCCATTGAAAAACCATCACAATATAATATAAATAATTTTTTTGCACCGGTTTGGGAGGTAGAAGGAATAAAAATAAAATAGCTGAAGCAAACATCCCCACCATCGCTCCGGTAAGGAGCCATTCTAAAACCACCGGGGCGGTTTGGAAAAAAACCGTCGAGCCAAACTGCTCCCTGCCCGTCCAAAGGGGCAATCTGCTCAAAATAAAAATTAAAATGGGAGCCGTGGCCCAAGAATACATTCCCTCGGTCAAATTCCAAAGATACTTAAATCTTTTTAAAAAGGGAATTTTGGAGACGGCGATTTCTCCCGTGTTCGTTTTTAAAATTCCCTTACTAAAATACCAAACCATATAAGGAAAATGCTCAACTCCCCAGGCCCATCTTCTTTGCTGTTTATAAAGATTTTTAAGGCTGCTCCAAATATTCTCCGCCATAACCGTATCCATGGAAACTGGCATATACATAGGGATAACCTCAAAATCCCCGCCATAGCGAATAAAACATTGCAAAAATATTCTGGAGTCGTCGGTCACGGCATCTTTTTGCCAAAAATCAACATCAATTAACGCCTTGTACGAAATACTGTGCGAAGAAAACGTAAAAAGCCTTTCCGGTTTTGACAATTCTGTCAAAAGCCAAAAAGTCGTACCAAAGGCGACGACTCTCATTAAGGCCAAAGAATCCCAAATATTATTATTATAAAAAGCGACTGGTTGATAGGCTGCCCTTTCCCGCTTCGGGTTGGTAATATATTTATAGCTCAAATAAGCAAAATATTGCCTATGCACGCAAGTATCACTGTCAAAATAAGAAACTATTATTTTTTCGTAGGGAATTTTTTCTTCATCAATATATTCTTTCGATTTCAACGCCGCCCAATAAGCATTAGCGCCCTTTGCTTTTATTTCTCCCGGCAAGTTATCCGGATGGCAAGTGATAATCAATTTATGAAATCTATCGCCAAATTCTTTTTGCATTGCTTCAGAGGTTGATTTAAAAACATCCATTTTCCTTTCTTCTCCGGCTAAAACCACAATCATTTTTTCCAATGGATAATTGGAATCAACCAGACTTTGAAAAGTAGTCCTCAAGACTTTATCCGATTCGGTAGAAAATGGCAGAAAAATCAAATGATAATAGCTCTCCCAATTGGGAAGTTGTTTAGTTTCCACAAGCCAATCTTTGTTTATGTCCCTCCTCAATCTCCGCCAAGAGATAACCAAGTATGTGACAAAATAAAAAACTCTAAAAAGCCAGTAAGTGCAAAAAATTATAATAAAATAGATTACCCAAAGCGGTTTTAAAAATGATAAAGCCAAGGCACCGATCAAAGTTGTCCAAAGAAGGGTACCCGGAATCATCTCCAATATTCTATATTTTGTATGGTCGGTCATTGTGTTTTTGCCTCTTTTTCCCTTTAAATAAAACAAATTAGCTATATTCATAGTAGTCTTTCCGGGCATTTTTGTCAATCCAAAAAAGAAAAAAGAGAGGATTGCCTCCTCCCTCTTTTTTGCCAAATATTTACTTTAAATTTTTCTTTATTTCACCCCATTTTTCTTTCAACTCGTCTGCTAAATCATCCAGAGTCGCTTTTGCTAAATTTCTTTTCTTGCCATACTCGCGAACAACTTTTTCTACAACCATCTCATACTTATCCCTGCTTAATCCCTTTGCTTTTTCCACTTCTTTTACGATTTTTCCAAAGAGATTGGTGGAAAGACCCTTAATTTCTTTTCTTCTGTCTTTTCCTGTTTTATCCGTAGACAAAAGGGCGGCGACCGATCCAAGAAGAGCTCCAATCAGAGCGCCCTTGAAAAAAGTTTTTTTCTCCATAATTATATAAGTTATTAATTAATATGTTTTCTTAAACTTAACATTAAAAACCGGCTCATAGTCATTATTGTCCTCGTCGGTCACTTTAACCGTCTCCCCTTTTACCAAAGTATTGAGGGCAATATCGCTCAATAATTCTTGATCCGTCTCGGCATCAGCTTTTAATCCATCCAATTCGTCAAGTTCTGTTTTAAAATCCGCCTTTACGCTTTGTTCTATTCTATTTTTTTGTTCTTTTAACTTCTTCAATTCTTCAACTATATTTTTGTGTTCCAAGGTTTTTGACAATGCTTCCTTGTAGGCGGAATTTATTTCCCTTTGTTTCTTTTTTGTTTTTTGTAACCTAGTGAAAACTTCTTGCAAATCTTTCATAGAAATAATTTTTTTAATATTATTTGTTAATATAATGATTCTTGAATCTGGACCGGCGTGCCCAAATCGGTCCAATCGTAAATAGATTTCGCGTAGTCAATTCCCAATCTGACACATCCGTGAGAAGCGCGACGCCCGATACTTCTCTCCCCTTCTTTTTTCCCGTTGGGCCATTCCGGCAATTCATGAATTCCAAAACTGCCATGCCTTAAAGACATCCACCACGGCATCCATAATTTCCAACGAGCTGACCATGCTCGCGGGGTCTTGTTATCAACCTTAAAACTTCCCAAAGGGGTTGGCGCAGCCAAAACTCCCGTTGAAACCAGATATTCTCCTAAAATAACTCTCCCGGTTGATATTCTTAATTTTTGTTCCTTTATTCCAATCTGTATTCTCTTGCCTTTTAACCTAGCCCCTTCCGTTTTATCTCTTGGATCATTCCCGGAAAAAATCTCATCGCCATCAGAAACTCCATCGCCGTCGGTGTCGGGATTACCCAAATTCGTTCCCAAAAGTCGTTCCAGCTTGTCTCTTAATTTATCTTTATCAAAATCGGTTTCCTCCATCTTTTTTCCTTTTTCGTGCGGGCTGTAACCGTTTATAATTTCAGAATAATCGCTAAAACCATCGCCGTCGGTGTCGGGATTTTTACAATCCGTGTGATAAACATTTTTCTCGTCGTCATCACTAACGCGATCTTTGTCAGTATCGGTCGCGGCGGAAACGGAAATGGCCGAGAAAAGAAAAACAGTCGAAACAATAATTACCGAAGAGTATCTCATAAGATTATCTACTCCTAAATCTGTTTAACATAAGTTCCAAGAGAGATCCAAAAGCGATTAAGAAGAAAACAAAACCGATTAACCACCCCAGAATAGGAATCCATTTAATAAAACCTAAAAGTAAAATACCAACCGTAACAGTTTTCCAACTGACAATTTCTCCTTTTTTAAATATTAATTTGTGAAGCATCGAGCCAAAGACAATTCCCGCATAGATTACTCCTTGAACCATAAAAGCGCCATACAAAAACACTGCCGTCATTCCAAGGGGCGCGCCGACGACACTGACAAAAGAAATAACTGCCGCAATCGGTAACGTCACTAAAACGACAAAGCCAATGATAAATTTTCTCCCGGGACGTTCCAAAGCCTCCTCTACCATTTTTTCCGTGTCTTTTCTAAAGATAAAATAAAGAATCAAACCAACAACCAAAACAACTAAAATTTTAAGTAAAGCCCCAAAAACCATCGCTATTTTGGCATTTTCTACGTTCTCTTTTACTCCTTCTATAATTTTGTCGTAGACAATCGTTCCGCCAATTTTCACTTCTCCTCCGATTTCCGCCTCATTTGTTGAACTATATTTTAATCCCCCGCCAATAGCTGATTTGTTTTCTAGTCTGACCTTCCCGCTCATTTTGGCGGAAACATCTTTTTCCACTATTCCATTAATAGTTAAATCTCCGCCACGGACTGTCAGGTTCCCTTTGATCATTCCATCAACGACAATATTTCCTCCGACAAGGACTACATCTTTTTGAAAAATAGCGCCCGAAGCCACTCGTAAATTTCCACCGGCGACAATAACTTCACCTTCAACGCGACCGCCGACCGTAATTGTCCCGCCGGCAACTCTCAGGTCTCCTTTTATATCGCTTAAAATATTAATCGTTCCGCCGGCGACAATCACATCACCGGAAATCGGACCAGAAACGGTAACCACCCCTCCCACTGCCAATAAATCACCTTCAATTGCCCCTTCCACGGAAACATCCGATCCGGCTACGTATAAATTCTCGGAAATCTTTTCTCCGCTTCGGAGAACATAACTTTCCCCTCCCTTAAACTGGGCGGCGCTAACCGCAGGCGCAAAGACCATCCCAGCTAAAAGGAAAGTGAAAAAAACTCCAAAAAATCTTTTTCCCATAGTATTAAATTAATTGTTATTTTATTTATTTTATCACAACAAAACATTTCGCGCACTTTAATCAAGTTTTCCCAAAGTAATTTTTATTGTTGAAATATTTCACCGCTTCCGCCAAAAAAGTGGTAAGAACCGCAACGCCAAAGACTAAAGACCAATGAACTGGGCTAAGGGGCGTCGTCCCCAGGATTCTATTAAGACCGGGGAGATATACGGCCAAAAATATTAGAATAAAACCGTAAAGCACGCCCAAAAGCAAGTATTTGTTTTGAAATATGTTTGTCTTAAAAATTGATTCTTTGAGGCTTTTAAAAGAAAAAATGTAAACCAAGCTGGCTGTCGCGACTGTTGAAAAAACAATTGTTCTTGCCAAAACTATGTCTCCTGAATTTTTGTAAAAATGCCAGAAGAAGAAAAGGGAGAATCCTCCGGCAGTCAAACTGATGAATAGTATCAACAATTTCATGGAATTGGATAAAATACTTTCTTGTCCGATTTTTCTTGGTTTTTCCTTCATTAAATTTTTTTCTTTTGGCTCAAAACCGAGCATAAAATCTGGCGGACCGTCGCAAATAAGATTTATCCATAAAATCTGGACAACAGTAAGCGGAAACGGAAGACTGAAAATAAGAGCTCCTAAAATTACTATAATATATCCAAAGGAATTAGAAAGAACATAGCCAAAAAGCTTCTTGATATTTGAAAAAATTAACCTTCCTTCTTCGCAAGCCGAAACAATTGTTTTAAAATTATTATCCAACAAAATTAAGTCCCCCGCTTCTTTGGCAACGTCCGATGAATTGCCAAGAACAACTCCAACGTCCGCTCTCTTTAAGGCCGGCGCGTCGTTTACTCCGTCTCCGGTCATGGCGACTATCTCCCCTTTTTCTTGAAGAACTTTGATAATCTTTAATTTTTCGTGGGGGGAGACTCGCGCGAAAAGAATGATTTTATCAATTATTCTTTTTAATTCTTTGTCCGATATTTTTTCCAAATCACTTCCCTCCAAAATATTTTCCTTTTTTATCAAAAATCCTAAATTTCTCGCCACATTTTCGGCTGTTTTTCTATGGTCTCCGGTCACTATTTTTATTTTTATACCAGCGGCTAATGTATCTTTAATTGTTTCTTTTACTCCTTCCCTTAAGGGATCTTCTATTCCCACCAAACCGAGCCAAGTATAGTTTTCGGTTTCTTTCAATTTTCCCTCCTCTTTACAGGATAATCCTAAAACTTTTAATCCTTCGCCGGCGTATTTTTCTATTTTCGCTAAAATTATTTTTTTATCTTTTGCCGGTATTGAACAAAAAGAAAGAATAATTTCCGGAGCCCCAATCGCAAAAGATATTTTCTTTCCCTTGATTTTATTTATCGTGAGGGCATATTTTTTCTCGCTATCAAACGGCTCTTCGTAAATTCTTTTTGCCAAATTAAAAATCGCCCGCGTGTCCACTTTCTTTTCTTTTTTAACATAATCCCAAAGAGCTACTTCCAGGCTATCTTTTCTGTCGTTCGTCAGAATCATAGCCATAATTGCCTTTTCTGTATCAACAAAATCAGTTTTAACAACCCTCATTATTCCCTCGGTCAATGTTCCCGTTTTGTCTGTGCAAATCACGGAAGTTGATCCCAGCGCTTCCAAGGAAAGCATTTTTTTAATAAGACCATTCTTTTTGTAAATTCTACTCATTCCTAAGGCTAAAATAACTGTTACGGCAATAGGAAGGCCTTCCGGAATGGAAGCAATCGCCAAGACAACGCCGAATCGGAACATCTCCCAAAGATTCTCTTCGTAAAAAACACCGACTAAAACAACCACAGCAGAGATAGCTACCATCAACCTGGCCATGCTCCCAATGAATTTTTCCAGTTTGGCTTGAAGCGGAGTTTTTTCTTTTTTAATTTCAACTAAGCTAAGTCCGATTTTTCCCATTTCCGTATTTTCTCCAGTCTTTTTAATCTCCATTATTCCTCTTCCGGACAAAACTATTGTTCCCATTAAAAGATTTATATCGCCTTTTATATTTTTTTTAATTCCTTCGCTCTCTCCGGTAATCATCGCCTCATTCACAAAGAGGTTTACCCCTTCAATCAGTTTTCCATCCGCCGGGATCTTGTCTCCTGTTTGCAAAATAATCAAGTCGCCCGGGACAAGTTCTCTTGTTTCTATTTCCCTTCTTTCTCCGTCTCTTATGACAATTGTTTTTGGTTTTAAGACTCTTTTCAAGACATCCAACGTTTTTTGACTTTTATATTCTTGCGCAAAACCCATTAAAACGTTCAAAAGAATAACTGCGCCGACAATAAGAGCGTCTATTTCTTCTTTAAGAAAAAAAGAAACTACTCCAACAATAACAAGAATATAAACCAGAGGACTCTTAAATTGCGATAAAAAAATAGAAAAACCGGAAAAGCCTTTTTTTGTCGGTAATAAATTTTCTCCGTATTTCTTCCTTATTTTTTCTACTTCTTTTTCTTTTAACCCCTCGTAGATCATAAGAAACTAAAAATTCAACATCCAAACAGAATAGTTGAGATATGTCGCGAAGGTCACCCATAGAAGATATGGGATAAATAAATATGATGACAATCGCTTTACTTTATAAAATTTAAAAATCAAGACAATAATCATCATCCACATAAGAACAATATCAGACAAAGCCAACAAAGGATTTCTCATGCCGAAGAAAAAAATCGACCAAAGGGCGTTTACTGCAAGGTGAGCCATAAAAAAATAAAAAATAAATTTATTCTCACTGCTTTTTAAGCCCTTTTCCCAAATAAAATAAATAGAGAAAGCCATCAAAGTGTAAAGCAAAAGCCATGCCGGACCAAAAACCCAACTGGGCGGATTCAACGCCGGTTTTTCGAGAGTTGCGTACCAAAGAGGAATCGCCGAAACGGTAAAAATAGAGCCAATCATTCCCGCACCCTGACAAAGCAAAAAAGAAATAATAAATTTTTTTAAATCAAAACTTTTCATAACTTAAAAATTAATTGTTATTTATTTATTATACCATTTTTACAAAACAAAAAACAGCTCGCAATGAACTGTTTTTTATTTTTTAAAAAATAATTACTCTTTTTTTCTTCCGGCGTTTATTCTTTCATTTTCCGTTAAATGTTTTTTGCGTAAACGAACATTTTTTGGAGTTACTTCAAGATATTCGTCATCATTCATAATACTTAAACCAATTTCCAGAGTTAATTCATTAGGCGGAGTCAAATTTATAGCCTCATCAGACCCCGAAGCTCTCATATTGGAGAGTTGTTTCCCCTTTATCGGATTGACTGCCATATCTTGTCCTTTTGAAGTATTACCAATAACCATTCCTTCATAAACTTCTACATTCGGACCAATATACAAAGCTCCGCGTTCCTGAAGGCTCCAGAGAGAATAGGCTAATGCTTTTCCGGTCGCCATAGAGATCATTGAACCGACATCATTTCTTTCTATTTCCCCTGCTCGCGTTTTAAAATCCAAAAAATTAGCGCATAAAATTCCCTCTCCTCGAGTATCAACAACAAATTCTTTGCGATAACCGAGCAAACCTCTTGTGGGAATTTCAAAAACTATTCTTGTCTGATTATTTTTATTTTTCATGTCTATGATTTTTCCCTGTCTCTTGGACAATTTTTGAATTACCGTTCCCGACATTTCTTCCGGAATATCTATTGTCACCTCTTCAAACGGCTCTAATTTTACTCCATCTTTTTCTTTGATAATAACTTCCGGTCTTGAAACCTGAAGCTCATATCCTTCGCGACGCAGATTTTCAAGCAAGATGGCAATATGCAATTCCCCTCTGCCAAAAACTTTATAAGAAGCAGGGTCGGAAAAATCTATTTTTAATCCAACATTGACTTCCAGTTCTTTTTCCAACCGTTCTTTTATCTGACGCATGGTAACAAATTTTCCTTCACGCCCGGCAAAAGGAGAATTATTAACTAAAAAATTCAAAGAAATGGTCGGTTCGTCAATTCTTATACTGGGTAATAATTGTTGTTCGGAATTTTCGGTAATTGTTTCGCCAATATAAATATCTGAAAGACCGGCAATCATCACAATATCCCCGGCAACCGCCTCATCTACTTCTTTTCTTTCCAGGCCATTAAAGGTGAACAACTTTGTTACTCGGTACTGACGATTTCCTCCGGCTTCATTTTTTACAAAAACCTGCTGGCCCATTTTTATCTTTCCTTCATAAATTCTGGAGATAGCGCAACGGCCTAAAAAATTATCATAAGCGAGATTAAATGGTTGGGCGGATAAAGGCTTTGAAGATTCTTCCGGAGCCGAAGCCGGTTTTACTTTTTCTAAAATTATATCCAAAAGCGGAGTCAAATCTTTATCCTCGTCGCTTAAATTAATTTTTGCCACTCCTTTTTTCGCGGCAGCGTAAACAACAGTAAAATCCAATTGCTCGTCGCTCGCGCCCAAATCAAAAAATAATTCATAAACCATTTCAGAGACCTCTTCGGGTCTCGCCGCCGGTTTGTCTATTTTATTTATAATAACTATTGGCTTTAAACCAAGCTCCAATGATTTTTTTAAAACAAATTTTGTTTGTGGCATTGGTCCTTCCTGCGCGTCAACCAAAAGCAAAACCGAATCGATGGAACGCAAAATTCTTTCCACTTCCGAACTAAAGTCGGCGTGGCCGGGAGTGTCCACAATATTTATTTTCGTATCTTTATAGAAGACTGATGTGTTTTTTGAGTAAATTGTAATGCCACGCTCTTGTTCGAGTTTGTTGCTATCCATACTCGTCTCCCCCGTACTCATCCCCGTCTGGCGCATCAAATTATCGGTCAGGGTGGTCTTTCCGTGGTCAACGTGGGCAATAATGGCAATATTTCTAATTTCCATAAATTAAAGAGAATTTAAAAGAATTACGATATGTACGTAATTCTTATTAGGTGATTATGCTTTAATATAACCTATTTGAGTGAAGAAGTCAACATTTCAAAACCTTCTAACAATTTCGTGCATTTCAACCTACTGACATTCCCCTATTTCTCGCTCAACTCCTGAACATATCTTATTACTGGCGGTGGCAAAACATCTGGATTATCTAAAATTTCCCGTTTTAGACTTTTAATATCTGACTCATTGAGTTCTCCTAATGGCTCTAGTTCAGTTATACCGTGGCTATCCGGGCGAGCCAAATGAGCTAAGCAATCTTTAAAATCATCTGTGGTCAATTTGATAAAACAAGTAACGAGTTTATATTGGGCGACTTTCCCTGGAGATGAATTTTTAAGCACAAAAAGACTTTCTCTTCTTTTAATAAATTTATTCACTAAATCTGGTTCGGATATTATTTTAGCCGCATAATAGGTAACCCCGTCATCTTTAACGGTAAGGTGAATGTACACTTGATCTCTAAAACGATAAATATCTCCAAATTTTATCATATTTTAGACAATAAATCGATATCATCCCTATCTACAATGCAGTCGGGATCTTCAGCGGCTAACTGATAAGGAATTACTTCTAATTCTTTTGTCAATTTCCATGGCGCTTCTTTGTGAGAGACATCTACAATTTGTTTGGTGCTGTAGCCCCCAAACCTTTTAGTCACCTCCTCCATTGTATCCAGTTCGACCTGGCTAAAATATTCTTTATCATTTTCCGTAAAGGACTGCAGGCAAACAATCTTGTGTATATCATGTCTGCCGCAACAATGGACTTGAATTGTGTCTGATAGCAATGCTGTCTCCGGATCATCACTCACGGAATCAACCAAATTTTTTATGGTGGTTGGTATTGGCCCGAATTCAAGATGGTAATATGTTTCTCCCGTTATACTAACACCATATCTTTTTATCTGAGTAAAATCTAAAAAATAAAACAACTTCATCAATTTTGTCTTACCCAAAAAAGCGGGATTTGTGTTATGACAAAGGTATTTAATTATTGCTTTCAATTTTGGCAAAGATATCGTCATATTGGAAACATTGATTTATACTAAATTTATCCACAACTGTCAATGTTACTATACCATTTTTTACTAATTTTTACCACAGATTGTATAAATCACAGTAATCTGACTCCCCACACAGATTATTACTATTTTAGATCGTCAAAAACGGTAACTTCACCATCACCTATTTCAAAGCCGTCACAAACAAAATAATTTACATTTTTTTCCTAATTATTTTTGATCAAATTAACCAGATCGTCAATTTCTTTTTTAGTTGGCTTCTCATTTCTAACGGTTCTAAAAAAAGCCGGTAAAGCTTTTACTAAGTCCGCGCCCCTCATGATATAATCCGGAATAACGCCTTGGGCGATATTGGCGAGATCAATAAAATTGTAATACTCTTCTCCGCCGCTCTTGATCCCTAAAACACCAGCCCATTGCGACAAAGTTTGTTTGTCGTCAGGCGGCCGAGTCAGACCTCTTTCAATTTTACTCCAGTTACTGGGGTCGTAATTAACTTTTTTACAAATGTCACGTAAGCTTAAATTTTGTTTTGTCCTTAATTCCTTTAAAAATTCACCAAATTTTTTAAGATTAGCATTTCTCATAAAAGTTAATGTTAAATAATTTATGTGTGGTATTATTTTACCACACTAAAAACTTTTGTCAAATACGCCTGTGAATAAATTTTCTCTCAAAATTATTTACGGACAATTTTTCGCCTTGCTTTAAGTGTTTACCCAAATTAGAATTATAACAATAACGACCACCAAGGTTGATAAATATATTACTATATCCGGAAAATAACCCATAAACTTTTCAAAACGACTACGTGAAATCATCTCATTAAATTTTTCTCCGATGTAATTTTCAATAATTTCTTCGCTATTTCTCAACCCCATCTTTAAATCAACATTATAAAAATATAACGTCAGCGGAATTAAAAAAAGTAAAATTGAAATGATAACCCTAACAAAATTATTTAATTGTATTAATTGCTCATTAAAGGTGGCGATCACCAGTAGTGCGGCAAATATTGTACTTATTATTGGCAAAATTCCCATTCTCGCCTTAATCGTATTAAGTATTATGTCCAGTTGAATTTTTAATGCTTCTCTTTTTCCTTCAATCGGTAAACTTTCAAATTTTTCTTTATCTTGATTCATAAAAAAATTTCGCTAAAAGCGTATTATTTTAAGACATCTGTTTTTCTTGTCCCAAAAAACGGAAATCATCTCACCTTTTTTTAGAGATGTAGCAAATTCATCCGTAATCTCGATTCTTATGGTCTGAGAGAAATCGTCATAGTCAGTGTAATCTTTGGGAAATCCCAAATTTACAACTGGTTTATTTAGTCCAAATGATAATTCAAATTTTATTTGGACTTCCGTATTCGGCTTTTTTCTTATCACCCAATGAAAAACTTTTTTACTAAACCCAACCAATATCTCAGCGAGAGTTAAATCACGCAAAAAATCGACTACGCTAAAATCTTTAAAAATTATCCTAGTAATTTCCCGAAAATCGATGTCTTTAATGATATACCGTTCGATGCCTATCTCTTCTTCCGTGAAGATGGTTTTTATCTCCTCCAATTCTTCATCCGTAAAATTACCATTAACCAACAGTTTCATATTTACTTTTCTAATAATCGAAACACTTAAATAAATAATTACGAGTTAGATCCAAAAGAGAGCGTCTGATATTTCACGTTCGCCTGTAACCGACAATTTTCGTTCTGACTAAAACCAATTAATTTACCATCCGTATCTTTTTGTAATTCAAATTCAGCTCCAAATTTACACTTGTATTTTTCGATGTTTATGCTACCAACTCGCGTGACCGTTTTTTCCAAGATGTCGTTTCCGTCCGGCAATATAACTTTGTATTGACTAATATTTTTTAATTCAAATTTCCGAGGTTTTTGAATTAAATTATCCCACTCTACTTCGAAATATTTATTTTTATGAAATATAATTTCGTCGGTGATCTCGCTATATCCACCATCTTCCGGAAAATCAATATAAAGTTTATCATCTCTCCTTAACGCCCGCATTTTATTAATCTCAATAAACTGATCTTCTGAGAACTTGCGCTCTTTGCCAGTTTCGTCTTGATAAACAGTTTTGTCTACCATCCCGAGTACACCGAGAGCCTGACGAATTTCTTTAAAACCAACGGCAAAGTCCCTCCTGAAATCAGCATAAATTCTTTCTTGAAGAAGGGGTGGCAATTGTTCTTTACAATTATCAATCAACGCAGGGATAATTTTAAAATTTCCCTTGACCTCCAACATAAACCCCGCATTAAGTTCTTTTTTTACCCAATGAGAATCGAGAGAATTTTTAGATAAAATTGCAATGAGATGGTCTGAGGAATTTAACCCATCATTTATTTTATTAATCAAAGAGTCCCCCGCTTTCATCTCCCAAAGATAACACCAAACATCAACCCCGTGCGACTTTAAAGCTTCGGAAAGATTAAGTACAAATTTTTTGTCTTGTGATGAAAAACTAATAAAAACTTTCATATTTGGTTAATTAGCCCCGTTTCCAGTAATCGGACGGATATCGCCTGCTCACTAACTTCATATCTTCGAGCCAACTCGGGAATTTTTAAGACTATTAATTTTTCCTTAATATCTTTTTCTAAAAAATCTTTTGGCACCAATAGCTCAGCAGCGAATTCATTCGCTTCTCTTTCCTGATCGGTTGGTCTATCGTAAATCCCCTCAATTATTTTTTCATCAATCTCGTGCCCTAAAAGAAAATGACCCAATTCGTGAGCTAATGTAAATCTCTGTCGAACCTTCGGCTTGTCGCTATTAATACCTATGGCCAAAAGACCTTCCCGATTAATTATTATACCCGAAACATGATCGGGAAAGCTGGGATAATAAATAACCTTAATAGAAAATAAATTTGCTACTTTTTCTAGAGGGATTGGCAACTCCTTGATCTCTAATTTTTTTAATATATCTCTAATTTTATCCGTCAAACCTTTCATAAATTTTATTTCTCCTGCTTTTTGGCATAATTTATAAAATTCTTGATTATTTCGTCGTAATCAATATTTTGTTTGTCTTGTGCCTTGTCAGCCCTAAATTGACTAACAGTTATCGGCTTGTCAAAAAAATAGTCGTGATCAATGTTAAAAATATTAGCTAGCTTATGTAAATCACTGACACTAATATTTCTCTCACCTTTTTCAATATAGGAAATAAACGACTCAGAATAACCTAAAAGATCACCCAGATCTTTTTGGGTTAGCCCCTTTAATTGTCTTAATTTCTGGATTTTTCCTCCTATTTTTGCAATGTTCATATAAATCATATTATAATTTAGTCATAAAAATTTGTCAAGTGAATAATCTTTTAAACAAAAGGATAAAAACCAAAAAAACTTTTTTAATTTGACAAATAAGCTGATAGTAGTAAACTCTAGAGTTAGAGTAAGCTTATTGTCTCGTTCCCTTAAAACGAGCTAATTCAACCGACTGGAATTTAGGGTGAAAGTTATAAAAGTAAATCTTTTTATGGCAAAATTTCAACTGTCCAAAGACAGAGCTGGATATTTTTATTGGATTCTTAAATCTGATGAAAATGGGAAGACTATCGCTAAAAGTAGTGAGTCTTACAACTCTAAAAAGGGGGCGAGCGATTCAATTGCTTGGGTCCGCACTAATGCAAAGACCGCCAAACTTGAAGATCTATCCTAACCCAAAAAACAAAAAGAATAAGCGGCCGCTTATTCTTTTTGTTTTTCCCCTTCAACAATCTTAATCTCCTCCTCGCTCAACCCATACAATCCATAAACTTCCTCGTCAATTTTTTTATCGGTTTGGAAAATTTCGTCTTTGATTTTTTGCCATTCATTGGAATTTTCCGCAGAGCCTCCAATTTTTTTATATGACTCCACTAATGTTTTAGCTAATTTTATTAATTCTCCCTGATCATCCGTGGAAACTTTTGGGATTGGGAGTCTATCTGTCACAAAATTATCAAAATGCATTGTTCTTACAGCCTTCCCGTAAATAAATCTGTAAACATACCAATTTACAAGTTCAGAGTTTAACAACGACCAAATAAAATAATTCGAATATTGCTTGTCTATAGCGAGTTGATTTATCGTATCAAGAATAATATAATTTTTATCGTCCGAAATCGCACTGATAATTTTTATATGATCAGTCGGATTTTCTATATGTGCAACAATATTCTGCACAAGAACAGAATTTGGTTTTATAAAAGCCTTATCGTCAAAAACTTTTTCTTTGTTAATTTTTCCCTTGATTTCCCTTATTCCCATTCTACTTATCGACGCTCCGCCCAAAACCTCCAATTCGCCCACCTCGCCCACTTCTTTTTGTAGCATTGCCCCGCGTTGATTTGTCGCCACATCTTTCAGCATCAAAGAATTTTTTAACATTTTTCGAGCCACAATAATTTCTTCATCAGAAACCCCGTTGAGAAAAAATCCAAACTCCTTAGCTGTCTTTTTATCAATTTTTCCTAATATCAAAATCTGTTCGTCTTTTGCTATACCACTTTGGTAAATCTTATGGCTCACATCTTTTTCAACAATAATCACAACTTGCTCTAATTTTACTTCTTTCCAAACTTTACTGCCGTCGATAATTATTTTTAAGTCGTCCCAAACTAGCTGCCGAATCTTTTTATAATTTGAGGCGAAAGTGAAGGCTTTTGGAATAATAAAACCCAGAAATCCTTCTTTTCTTAATTCAGTCAAAGACTTCTTGATAAATAAAATGCCGTATCCGTTGAACCAATATCATATTTATCTTTGAAAAAATTTTGATCTTCCTTGGAAAGCTCAGCTCCATACGGCGGATTACCAATCACGCAATCAAATCCGCCTTGCTTGAAAACCTCGGGAAATTGTTCTTCCCAATTAAACGGTTTTTTGTCGCGGTAATTTTTACCGAAAAACTTTTCCAGTTCTTCGTCCGTACCGGAAATGAGCGAATTGCCGTTTTTGATATTGCCTCCCAGGCTCGGCAATTTTGTTTGACTGTCAAAAGTATTCAAAAGCAAGTTAAGTCGCGCGAGTTCTACGGCCTGCTCGTCCAAGTCAACACCATAAATATTGTTCTGCAAAATCTGAATTTTCAAAAATCCGTCCGGCTTGGCGCCGAATTCTTCATATTTTTTTATCAAAAAATTCATGGCCGCGACCAAAAATGATCCGCTACCGCAAGCCGGATCTAAAATTTTAATTTTTTGCAAATCATCAACGCTCTTGCACTTGTCTAAGATCGAACCAAGGGCGTTTTGAACAATATAATCCACGATAAATTTTGGCGTATAATAAATTCCTTGCTCTTTTCTTTTTCTGTGGCTCTTAATTAAATCTAAATCTTGATCGAATAATCTCTTTTTTGTTTGCTCCAATTTATATCCCAAATAATTTTCATAGACCGCTCCCAAAACATCTGCCGGAATGGCGGAAAAGTCATACTCAAAATAATCCTTATCGCCATACAATCTATTGATTACTTTTTCGGTTGCCCCGCTAAATTCTTCCCATTTTTCAAAAGGATGCGGAGAAAATAAATTAGAGTTATAGATTTTATCAAGCTCGCGGAATTTTTCTACCATAATCGTCCAAGGGCTGGATTTTCCGGTTTGTCCGCTTGATTTATATTGATGCAAAAGAGGAATCAAAGTGGGTGGCTCAATTTTTCTATCTTCGGCCACCCGAATAAATATTAAGCGATCTAAAAGCTTTTGAACGCCTTCGTCTATCAAATGATCCGGCACATCTTTATTCCAAGTTCTAAAAGCCTCGGTCAGCTCTCTACGACAATAATTCAAATCTTCGGCCAATTTTTCGGTTACCGAGACTTTTTGTATTTTTTTACCATGCTTTTCGGCCTCTTTATCCAAACTATCAGACAAAAAAGCTTCTTTGGATAAAAACCACAGCTGGTCAAAACGATCCAAATATTCATTATATGGAATCTCAAAATACCTTTTACCGGCTAAAGACTTTTCCGGACTCAAGGCATTGAAAACAATTAGACTCTCAAAATCGGTTAACACTGCCCAAGTAACGCCCTTGTTCCAAGAGTATTTAATTGATTGTTTGGCGTAATCATCCCTGTGTAAATCAGCCGATATTTTTTTGGCCTCCAAGTAAAATTTTATCCGGCTGTTTACATAAAAACCATAATCAACCCGATCGCCGGAAATCTGCTCTTCAAGGGTTATTTCTTCCTTACTTTGAAAATTCCATCCCAAAGCCTCAAATAACGGTTCTATAAATCCGCGCTTTGTTTCCTCTTCACTGTATCTGGCAATTTTACCGGCGGCTTTTTCCGCTTCATACTTCTCCACCAATTTTTTTATTTCTAATTTTACGGCTTCTTTTTCCATAATAATTTTAGTTAGTTATTCCTCAATTATCCCCCTAAAACCCCTCAAAGTCAACGAAATATTGACAAAAACCAGAAAATATGCTATGCTTACCCATTAAAAAACGTTAATCATTAAACGAAAATTATGAAAAAAATCCACCTTCTTTTTATTACTCCAGCCATTATACTGGCTTGCGGATTACTTAGTTTGTCATTTCCAACGGAGGTAAAAGCCGCCCCTTATTTAGTTTACAGCACTCCCCAGAACGGAGCGGTAAATGTTGATGTCAACACTGATGTTTCTTTTAAATTTAATGAGAGAATAGCCGGCATTAAGTTTGATCGCGCGCCCCTTGATAAGAGATGGGGTAGCGGTGTTTGGAATACGGATCATACTCTTTTTACCATGAAAAGAATCGGCGCTTTCGCTTACAATACTGAAGCTAAGGTTAGTTTTACTGTTACTGACATGAAAAAAAATACTTATAGCAGCGCTATTTATTTTAAAACCGCCCCGGAAGTAATTTCTCCAATCCCGGAAATATTTTCTCCGACATATTCCAAGGTCAATGCCAGTCCCCTTTCTGTTCCGGCCGACGGGTCGAGCGAAACAATAGTGACTATTTTTGCCATGGATAGATGGAACAATCCATTACCCAACAGATATGTCAGTTTAAGTTCAAGTCGCGGAGTATCTGATAATATAAAAATCGGCAATGCCTATACTACAAATAATGGTAGCGCTACATTCCTTGTTTCTTCGAGGACTGCCGGCACATCGACTTTTTCTGCCGTAGTCGAAGGTAATAAAATAAATCAAACTGCCACAGTAACTTTTACTGAAGTAAAAAACAATTCTGTTTCAAATTCAAGATCAGACATTTATGCTTCAAAATACTCTGTTGACAATAACGGTTCTTCTTACGCAAGAATTACGGTCATTGCCAGAAATTCAAATAACGAACCCTTAAACGGAAAATTTGTATATCTCGTTTCAAATGGTGGTTCATCTTATTGCATTAAAAATGTTTCTACTACAACCGACAACTCGGGTGTTGCTTTATTTGATATTTCCTCAAGAGATGTTGGGTCAATAGCTTTTTCCGCGTATATTGACGGAGTAAAAACTGATCGAACGATAACTATCAGCTTTTATCAATCATTTGATGCGACAGTGAGCGCCTCCAAGTCGTGGGTTAGTCCTTGGGGTCTTGTCTTTGTGGCTAACGGTTCCGGTAACTCTATTATCGTTACCGCCAGAAATAATAATAATGATGTTTTGCCTGGAAAAAATATTGTTTTGTACTCAAGCCGCGGATCAATAGATACTATAGCAACTAAAAATAACGTAACAAATTCATCGGGTGTTGTTTTCTTTACGGTTTCCTCTTTAACGCCGGGCAATGCTTATTTCACTGCTGTAATTGATGGAGTAACCATTAAAGAAAAAGCTCTGCTTTCCTTCTCCTCTGTTTCAAACTATTCAAACATTTATCAGGACGATGTCTTCAAAGATCCCGATTCTTCAGCAGTCTATTATTATGCCAAAAACGGTAAACGCTACGTTTTCCCAAACCAAGGAATTTATTTCTCTTGGTATAAAAACTTTGATTCAGTTAAAACCGTTCCTGCTTATGTTGTAAAATCCATTCCTTTCGGCGGTAATGTTTTAGCGAAGCCGGGTACCTCCCTTGTTCAATTTTTTACCATAGGTACCCCTCCAACTAAAAAAATCGTTGATCCTAAGGTTTACGCACTGACTGAAAACGGACAACTACGCTGGATTAGATCTGCTTCTGCCGCGACCTCAATATTTGGAAAAAGTTGGAAGAAAAAAATTGTTACGGTTCCGGAAATGTACAAAAGCAACTATGCCAACGGCGTGACCGGATTTGATATTTATGGACCAGCCGACTACGACGCCAGTTATGTTAAAAATCGTGTAACCTCGATTTCGTCAATAATCAAATAATCACTAGCCCCATCGCATAATAACTTTCGTCGCGAAATTTTCAGATTTTGAGGAAATTTTGTTATAAATTTTTGAGGCAATATGGTTTATTGGCGAGAAAATTTAGGACAAAATTTACCAAAAGATGAAAATTGCAGTAGAAAGGTTATTGTGCGGTGGGGCTAATATACCAAAAACCCCGCGCTACTAGCGCGGGGTTTTTAATTATCCCTAATCAACCTAAAAATATCCAAAATAAAAAATCCCACGCTAATCTCCGGGGCTTGGATTCGAACCAAGATAAGCAGCTTCAAAGGCTGCTGTCCTGCCGTTAGACGACCCCGGAGAACAGAGTGGGATTAAAAAAGGAGCTATTTAGCACCTTGATAATACTATTACATCTTAACTTTTTTTCTTTAAATTTTCAAGTACCTGCCAACCGCCAGGCTACTTGCGACAATAGTCAAGACAACAACACCCAAAAACTGCCCGCCAAAAATAAACAAATAATTGCTAGTGAAAAAACCCAAAATATTCAAACTATTCCCGCCAAAAAGACCGGTCATATACGGCTCAATAAAACCAATTATCGGATAAGTGATAACCACCGAAATAATAACTGCCAAAAAACCATAAATTATTCCGCTGGCCAGATACGGCGAGCGAATAAACCAATTTGTCGCGCCGACAAGCTTCATAATGCCAATTTCATCGCGATGAGTGTAAATAGCGATTCTGACTGTATTAAAAATAATCAAAACGGCGACGATGGCGAAAATTCCGGCAATACCAAGCGCGGTTTTCTCTCCCTTTTCGGCAATTTCAGTCACTTTTTCAATTACAGCCTGATGATCTTCAAAATTTTTCTCCAAAATAATGGCATCATACTTTTGATCATCAAAAACTTTTAAAATATTCTCATAATCCTTAGTGTCTCGCGCCTTGACGACTAAAGTCGCACCCAAAGGGTTGCCGCCAACTTCGGTTAATGATTCCAAAATCGCCGGGTCATCTTTGTGTGTTTCCTTAAACTTTTCCAAGGCATCTTCGGGCGAAACATAGAGAACATCTTTCACTTCGGTCATGCTCAAAAGATAGGATTTAATGTTGCCAATCTGGCTTTCCGGAACATCCTGCTTAAAATAAATACTTACGTCAATTTTATCTCTTACCTCACCCAACGCCACTTTCGTAATAAAATTCAATGTCAATAAAAAATTTATTGAGATTAATGTTAAAATCAAAATGATGATCGTTGCCACTGAAAGCCAAAAATTCCTCAAAAAATCTTGAAAGGAAAATTTAATGATTCTAAAAAGCGCAATGAACATAATATTAAAAATACTTACAGAAGATATTTACCAACCTCCTGATCGCTCACAACTACTCCTTGTTCCAAAGTGACAACTCTTCTATGCAATGAATTAATTAATTCCCTGTTGTGAGAAACCAAAAGAACGGTAGTTCCAAACTCATTAATTTTTAAAAGTAGATCGGCAATTTCTCTGGTATTAATAGAATCAAGGTTGCCTGTCGGCTCATCGGCAACCAGAATCTTCGGCCGGTGAATAAGAGAACGCGCTATCACCGCCCTCTGTTGCTCCCCGCCGGAAATTTGTTTGGGGTATCTATTCGCTTTGCCTTCAAGCCCGACAATTTTTAAAATCTGGGGAACTGTTTTTTTGATTCTTCCTTGTGTCGCCCCGCAGACTTCAAGGGCAAAGGCCACATTTTCAAAAATTGTTTTCTTGGGTAATAGTTTAAAATCTTGAAAAATAACTCCGATCTGCCGGCGCAACATTGGCACTTCGCCTTGCCTTATTTTTGTGATATCCCAATCGCCAATAGTTATCTTTCCCCTTGTCGCTCTTTCTTCCGCCGTCAACAATTTAATCAAAGTTGTTTTCCCCGTACCTGATTGTCCGACGATAGAAACAAATTCACCCGCGTTAATTTCCAAATTAATATTTTTGAGGGCAACCGTTTTGGGCGGATATATTTTTTCTATGTCCTTAAATTTTATCATGATCGCCTATTTAAAATTTATTAGACGCCTTTTACTATTATAATTTTTATTTCCGAAACTGCCAAATATTTAAGGTGAATACGTTTGCCTTTTTTCATAAAATACCATAAACTGGAAAATATGCGGGATTAGTACAGTGGTAGTATGCTTGCTTCCCAAGCAAGAGACACGAGTCCGATTCTCGTATCCCGCTTTGGCCGATGTAGCTCAGTTGGTAGAGCAATGCTTTCGTAAAGCAGAGGTCGTGGGTTCGACTCCCGCCATCGGCTCCAGATGTGACAGGAATAATCACAAATGTACACAAAATAATAAGAAATTACATAAATGACATCGCTGTTATTTCCATTTTACGATCCAAATAATGTCGAAACTAAATTTCTAAAGCAGATTTTACCTTTACTTAAAGAAAATTTTGATAATGCTTTTGTTAGTATCACGCCCAAAACAGTCGCTATAAATTCTGAATCTCTCAATTTCTTAAAAGAAGACAGTTTCTTTATTGTGAACGAAAACCCAGAAGATTCACTAATAGGAGATCATTTTATTGCTGGATATAAAAACGCTGTAGAACATTCAAAATCTGACCAAATACTGCATCTGTGCTATTTAGATAGAATAGCATTTGCGCTATTAAATTATAAAGAAACTTTTTTGGATGATTTGAACGATGTAAATTCACCAACTCTTTTTCTCAGATCAGAAAAGGCGTGGTCGACGCATCCAAGGAACTATCGCGCAGCAGAGTCAATGGTTACAGAAGTCGGAAGGGTTTTATTTGACAAGGTTCTGGACTTTACGTGGTGTCATCTTTCTCTTACCGCAGGACAACTAAGCGATGTGTTGCCCCGCTTAACGGCTCGAGATTTAGTTATAACCTCTCAATTGATTTTTTCTTTGAAAGAAATTATCAAGACAAAAGCTGTTGATTGGTTGTCTTGGGAGGATCCGTTCATTTTTGGCAAAGACCAGAATAAATTTAAACTAGAGAGGGAGAATGATCCAGCAGAATCAGAAAAAAGGATGGGTTATATCTTACCTGAGATAAAATATTTATTTAATGAACACGGAAAACTTATAGCCAGGACGGAAAGAGATTCGAGCTGAATACCGCCCCTAATTCCAAAGACACTAATAATTTAAAACTCCGCCTTTTCCGGGCGGAGTTTTGTTGGTTCTCCTCCCCCTAAAATCCAAAACTAAAATTTCACCAGCTCCCAAACTTTTGCTTTTTCGATTTCTTCCTCTAAAATCTGATCAAAGGTTTTTGTCTTAATCAAAATATGTCTGGCTTGAACTTTTTCTACCTCTCCCTTATCGTTTTTAACAATATCTTCAACTTTTATAATATGATAGCCGTATTTACTCAAAACCAATTCGCTCGTCTCCCCTTTACCTAAAGCAAAAGAGGCATCTTCAAATTCTTGGACCATTTCGCCTTTACCGAATAATCCCAAATCTCCGCCCTCGCTTGCCGACCCGTCCTCGCTGTACTCTTTGGCTAATTCTTCAAAAGTCTTTTCTCCACTTTTAACTTTGGCTAAAACTTCTTCCGCCCTGCCTTTCACTTCTTTATTTAAATTTTCATCGCCAGCAATCGCCTTTTGCAATCTGTCTTGAAGCAAAAATGGTCGTAAAACCTTTTCTTTGAACTTTTCAATTCCCCAACCATACTGTTCATCTAACACTTGCTCCACTTTTTCTTTGGATCCCTCTTGGGCTATTATTTTTTGGATTTCGTCTTCCAAATCTTTTTCATTGACCACTATGCTATATTTTTTGGCTAGTTGATCGGCAACTTCATTTTGGATTAATCTGTCCAAAACGCTTTTTTCAAGACCGGACGTTTCTTCTCCCCCCTGATGTTTTATAAAATTCTTTAGTGTCAACATGTCATCTTCGTATTCAGAAAATCTAATCATGTGATTGTTAACAAAAGCGACCGGGTACGGAACTATTTTAACAACTCCCGAGATAAGCGAGTTATTCCATTTAAAATAATACAAGCCAAAACCGAAAAAAACTAAGGTTAAGACGATGATGGCAAGAACGCCAACAATCAATCCTCCAAAAAACTTTTTTAATTGCGGTTTGTTTTTTTTCTCTTCACCTTCTCCGCTTTCTCCGATATCAAGATTGATACTGTCCGTATCAATATCATCCTCTTCGTTGTCCATTTTTTTTGATAAATCCATAAAATTATCTTACTTATTAATAATTAATCTTTATTATTGAAAAAATAGTTCCACCATTTCGGGAAATTGCCCCAAAAACTTTCTTTGCTTCCTTTTTTATCCTCATCTTTTTTGGCGGTCTCTTCTGTGCTTTCCTCTGGTATTATTAAAACTGATTCACCGGGCTTTTGCAAATCAAATTTCAGTCGCGCCTCTTCCTCAAGAAACGCTTCGGTGTTGAGATAATTGATAAAATCGTTTAACTCATTATTTTTTGTTTCAAGGCGAGCGATCTCTTCTTCCGCCGCTTTTATGTCCGCGTCTATTTTATTCCCTTCAATAATTTTTTTGGACACAGCCCAACCAACCAAAACAAGGATCACAAGACCAAAAAGAAAAAATATTTTTGAGGAAAAAATCTTTTTCATAAAGTTATCGTTTCTCATACTCGCCAATCATCAATTCTTTTCTATTTTATTTCATCAAGGCTTCCCAGCTTGATCTCGCGCAACCTGTTCTTTGTTGCTTTATAAATATCTTCAAGTTGTTCCTCGCTCATTTCTCTGACACTTTCTTCCACTGATTCAAATTCTTCATCCGAAATATAGCTCTCTTCTTCGGAAAAATCTTCATCACGAGCGACGCCCTCCCCGTCTTCGTTTTCATCTCTTTCTTTTAAACGCGCCACATTCAAAATCGTACTCTGGACAGCCTCGGGATTTTTTACGCCGGAAAATTCCAACTCCAAATTATCAAGGCTTGTTTTGACGCGAATTCTTCCATAATGAAATATCGTTTGCCAAAATCCTTTTATTCTGCAAGAAACATCTTTTACTTTTTTGTGAGGAACTTCTGAAATTATTTGGTCAAAAAATCCTCGCTGATCAATATCTATTACCCTTTTACTTGTAATAACAAAAACATTAAGATACCATATCGCTATTTTGCGAATGCCATAAAGAAGACCGGACAAAATCGAAAAAGAAAAGATAATCACGCCCCAATAACCTAATCTGAAAAGAGGAAAAAGAAAAAAGAAAGGAACTAAAATCAAAAGAAGACTAAGACCGATATTCGGCCACAAAGTCAGAAAATAACGACGAACAACTTGAATAATCTCTTCTTCCGGTCTTAAATTGATTTTATTAGTGATCCGGTTCTCCATTGGGATAATTATAGCACAACTATTGATATATTGCTTATTTGAGGGCAGAAATCTCTTTTTCAAAGTGTTCTCCCCGGTCATACTCGTTTTTAAACATTCCAAAGCTTGTTGAGGCCGGAGAAAATAAAACTATATCGCCTTTTTCAGCCATGCCTTTTGCCGACCCGACCGCCTCTTTCATGTTTTTGGAAATAACGAGAGGCGAGCTGTAGCCGGACTCCCGCAACGCTTGGCTTATTTTTTCCGTAGCCGTGCCATTTAACAAAACAACTCCTTTGGTGTGATTTTTAATCGATTGCGCCAAATTTTTAAAATCCAAATTTTTATCCGTGCCCCCGGCAATTAAAATTATATTTTTAGCTTTTTCTCCGAGAGAAGAAAGAGCGGCAATCGTCGCTTCGGGCATGGTGGAAGTTGTATCATTGTAATATCGCGCGCCGTTTTTTTCTTTTATAAACTGGAGACGACCCGGAACACCGACAAAAGATTCAACAATCTTTTTTATCTTTGAGCTTGGAATTTTAAAAAGTCTGCCGACAGCCATAGCCGCGGCGATATTTTCGAGATTATGTTTTCCAACAATTTTTACTTTCCAATTCTTAGGAACATCCTCGGCGCTAAACCAAATCACTTTTCCTTTGGCCATTTTAGCGAACATCTTGGACTGTATACAATTTTTGTTCAGGATTAAAAAATCTTTTTTTGTTTGATTTTTAAAGATGGCTGCCTTGTCATTAAGGTACTTTTTAAAATCGTTTTTATAGTAATTCATGTGGTCGCTAAAAATATTGGTAACAACAGCAACATGCGGACTTATTTTTAAATCTTCCCATCCCTGAAGTTGCCAACTGGATAATTCCAAGACAGCTAAATCATCTTTTTTTATTTTACGAACAAGAGGTAATGTCGCCATCCCCTTAATATTGCCGGCCAAATAAACTTTCTTTCTTGTCTCTTTCAACAATTCATAAATTAAAGTAGCTGTCGTCGTCTTCCCTCTCGTTCCCGTAACACCAATCACGGGACATGGCGACTCCAGCCCGAACAAAGCATCATCCATCAATACCGGTATCTCATTTTTTCTAGCCTCTTCGATATAAATAGAATCCAGGGGGACCCCCGCTGTCTTAAAAATAAAATCGGCTGTTTTAAAATCTTCCAAGCGATGCTCACCTAGAATAAACTTCATTTTATGGATATTTTTTCCTTCCTGCTTTAATTTACTATAAAAATTTTGAACCTCCTTGATTGATGGAGCAAGCATTTTTTTACTCTTGAGGTCAGTTACTGTTAATCTGGCTCCTTGGCTTAATAAATATTTAATTAAGCCTGTCCCCCGCCCCAAAAGACCCAAGCCCATTACTGTTATATTTTTATTATTAAAATCCATATTATATGACGAAATATTATTAAGCAACTAGTCTAGCATCATAATCCCCGTTTGAGTTAAGAGAGTAACAGCTATTCCCGCCATTACTACTCCGCAAAAAATCAATAACAACGATCGGCGGGGAGGAATACCGAAAAGAAAAGAAGCAACCGCTCCGGACCAAGCTCCGGTTAAAGGTAAGGGAATGGCGACAAACAAAACAAGAGCAAGCTGAACACCGTATTTTAAAGATTTCTGCTTAAATTTTTCTTTGACTCTTTTAAACCACCATTCAAAAAATCTTTCGGCAAGTTTGGAGCGTTTAATTAAAAAATTAGCTACCGGACCAATTAACCAAACCAAAAAAACAACCGGCAACATGTTTCCAAAAATCGACCAAAAAAAGGCGGAAGCGAGCGGGAGCTTGTAGACAACAAGGGCGATGGGAAGAGAGGCGCGAAGTTCGGCTATGGGGATCATGGCAATAATAGCGGTTGCCATCTCCGGCGGAAAACTTTTAAACCATTCAATGTAATTAAAATCAAACATAGTTTTTCTTATCTAAAAAATCTTGCGTTTTTTTCAAAATCTTCCTTGTATTATCAAACGTAACTTGTTCTATCGCCTCGTTAAAATTAAGCCACTTAAAAGCAACATGCTCCGGGGAGATTTTAACTTCAAAGCTCTCCGTTTTTGCTAAATAAAAAATAGCTTCCTTGTAAAAAGTCTTTCCTTCTTTTTTGTAGAACCAAAAAGTCTTTTCTCGGAAACCGTCAATAAAAGCTATGTCTGTTATTCCCGTCTCTTCTAAAATTTCTCTTCTGGCCGTTTCTTTCTCCGTCTCTCCTTTTTCCATTCCGCCTCTGGGAAAATCCCAATGTCCGGCTTCGTATTGCAAAAATAAATATTTTATTTCTCCGTCATCCCTAAAAACTATGGCTCCGGCGGAAACTTCTTTCGGCATAATTTATTCCTTCATTTTGACATCATACAATATTTCTTCCGCGCGACGTAAATTGTTTTTTGCCTGATCATATTTTGTCCTCAAGTATGATGTCAGATTAAATTTCAAAAGTTCGGCGATTACTTCCCTAATCCCCGCGACCAAAAAATCCACATCTTCAAACTTTTTATCAATAGCTCGCAAAACCGCTTTTCTTGTAAGTTCGCCGGTCATATCGCATAATCCCGCCAGATAACTATCATAATCAACCTTTACTTCTTTGATCTCGTCTATTTTTCCGGTTGCCAAAAAATTACCAAATAATTTCGCTTCAACATATTCTTCAAGCGCCGCTCTGTACGAACCTTCGTAACGCAATTCCGCTTCTTTGGCAATCTTTTTTTCCAAATCATTGAAGGTTTTTTCCACTTCGGTCAATAGGGCGTTTCCACCCTTAATATCATCTCTATGAAAAGCAAAAATGGCCTGTTTGGCCTTTATTAAAGTTTCGTTGGAAATGTTTATTACCTTTCCTCGTTCTTGTTTGTAAAAATCAAAATCGTCTTTAATCTTTTTAAATAGTTTTTGGTTGATCATAACTGTTTGGTTGATAGTTGTTTGTTGTTAGTTAAATATTTGGATTTTGAAAATTATGATTTATTTAGGATTTAGGATTTCGGATTTTTATTTTATATACTTTTATCACACTTAACCGCCAAAAGCAAGATGATGGAATTCCTAGTTACCATGCCAACAACTTCTCCATTTTCCACAACCGGCAAGCGTCCCAAATCATTATTGGTTAGTTTTAAAAAAGCATCAAACGCATTATCTTTCGGTTTTAAAAAATGCAATTTTTCCGCGTCGGTCATAACTTTTTTGACTATTGTTTTTTCCCACTTATCTTGGGGAATTGTTCGCAAGTCTTCCAGAGTAACAATGCCAAAAATTCTCCCATCCTCCACAACCGGAAAGCCTCCTTGTTTGTATGTCAAAAATGCCTTAGCCAATTCGTGAAGGGGCATCTTGGGCGAAATGCTCCTGAAATTAGTTTCCATTATTTCCGTAACTTTTATCGGAGACAACACATGCTCCATCAATGATTGCTTGAGACTCGCTCCGGCCGCTTGCAGAAGAAACCAACTGATTAAAATCATCCAAAGCCCGCCGATGAAATTATTTTCCAAAAGCATTTTTATTCCCCAAAGAGTAAGAATCAGGGCGCAGATTCTGCTTACCCAAACGGCGTAGCGAGTGGCCCGATCAAGATTTTTATACTTTACCCAAAGAATTGACCTAAAGATTCTTCCCCCATCAAGAGGAAAGGCGGGAACTAAATTGAAAACTACCAAGATGCTGTTTATTAAAAAAAGATAATGAGCAATCGCGGAAATCGCCAGTCCCGCTCCGGCAATGGAAATCACAAAGAAAGCGCCCGCCAAGACAAAACTGGCGACCGGTCCGGCCACAGCCATTTTAAATTCTTCGTCCGGCCTCTCCGGTTCGGTAAGCATCTCGGCAACTCCGCCAAAAACAAACAAAGTAATGCTTTTTACAATCACGTGATTTTTTCTCCCGACAAGAGAGTGAGCCATTTCGTGAAATAGAACCGAGGCAAAAAGCAAGACAGCGGCGATTAAAGAATAAAACCAATAAAAAAAACTTCCAAGGCCGGGATACTGCGCGGGGAAATAAAATCGGGCCAAAGACCAGGTAATAAGGAAAAAAATCAAAAACCAAGAATAATGGATTTTAATCTCAATATTCTTGACTTTTCCCAAGGAAAAAGAATTGTGCATAAATATATTTATTAGATAAAACCTCCCCAATAAAACCTTCTGTCAAACCAAAGTAGAAATGTCCTAGCGGACGGTTTGTAAATTAATTTTGTTAGTTAGAAATTGTCTTCTCCAGGGATGGTTAATCGGTGGTTTGTAAGTGGGTTTACCCGTGGTGAGAGCTGGGA